>MAAC01018848.1_pt1 | contig 87236 bp, 71 predicted proteins | sample 1115981 | NCBI WGS metagenome assembly MAAC01 (sample SAMN04961126, study PRJNA320927) | seawater metagenome | isolation source: sample BD02T64 sea water enriched with oil for 64 days | place: USA:Gulf of Mexico | collected 2013-07-27
CGATGCTACGCCAAAATGCCATGCTTTCAAGACCCAGCGTGGCGATCAGTGGCTCGGCACTTTCCCCCTCACAACCGGGCGCCAGCATACCGCCGGCCCACCACGAGCAACAGCTGCTATCGAGGGCCTCGCTGGTGGCAATAATACTCACCTCGCAGCCGCGCTCGGCAAAGGCGTGGGCGCAGCACAGACCGCTGACGCCGCTACCCAAGACCTCAATTTTCATCTTTGCTGCCGCTGTTAGCTAAGATTCTCAATATAAATTTCGCTGCCCTGGTCTTTAAACTCGCCGGACTTTTTATCCATGCCCTTGGCGACGTAGTCGCGCACATCCTGGGTAATTTTCATCGAGCAAAACTTGGGGCCGCACATCGAACAGAAGTGGGCGACTTTGGCGGAATCCTTGGGCAGGGTCTCATCGTGGTAGGCACGGGCGGTGTCGGGGTCTAGTCCCAAGTTAAATTGGTCATCCCAGCGGAAATCAAAGCGCGCCTTGGACAAGAGGTCGTCGCGGTGGCGGGCGTGGGGGTGACCCTTGGCGACATCGGCGGCGTGGGCGGCAATTTTATAGGCGATGAGCCCTTGTTTAACATCGTCGCGATTGGGCAGGCCGAGGTGTTCCTTGGGGGTGACATAGCAGAGCATGGCACAGCCGAACCAGCCTATCATCGCCGCGCCAATGCCACTGGTAATGTGGTCGTGGCCGGGGGCGATATCGGTGGTCAGGGGGCCGAGGGTGTAGAAGGGGGCCTCGTCACAGTGCTCTAGTTGCAGATCCATATTTTCCTGAATCATATGCATCGGCACGTGGCCGGGGCCCTCGATCATGGTTTGAATATCGTGACGCCAGGCAATTTTGGTGAGTTCGCCGAGGGTCTTTAATTCGGCAAACTGCGCCTCGTCATTGGCATCGGCGAGGGAGCCGGGGCGCAGGCCGTCACCCAGGGAGAAGCTGACGTCGTAGGCCTTCATGATTTCGCAAATGTCTTCGAAGTGGGTATAGAGAAAGTTCTCCTGGTGATGGGCGATACACCACTTGGCCATGATGGAGCCACCGCGCGAGACGATGCCGGTGAGGCGATCGACCGTCATTGGCACATAACGCAGTAGTACACCGGCGTGGATGGTGAAGTAGTCGACGCCCTGTTCGGCCTGCTCAATCAACGTATCGCGAAACACCTCCCAGTTGAGGTCTTCGGCGACGCCGCCGACCTTTTCCAGGGCCTGGTAAATCGGCACCGTGCCAATGGGCACGGGTGAGTTGCGCAGGATGTGGTCGCGGGTGGAGTGGATGTGCTTGCCGGTCGACAGGTCCATCACCGTGTCGCCGCCCCAGCGAATCGACCACACCAGTTTTTCCACCTCTTCATCGATGCCGGAACTGAGCGCCGAGTTGCCGATATTGGCGTTCACCTTGACCAGGAAATTGCGGCCGATAATCACCGGCTCCAACTCTGGGTGGTTGATGTTGGCGGGGATAATGGCCCGCCCGGCGGCCACCTCACTGCGCACAAATTCCGCCGTCACCACGTCGATAAAACCGGCGCCCATGCTATTGCCCTTGAGACGGGCGACCCGTTCGGGGGTATTGAATTCATTGGCCAGGGAGCCGCGCAATTCGTTTTCGCGAATCGCAATGTACTCCATTTCCCGGGTGATGATGCCCTGGCGCGCGTAGTGCAGCTGGGTGACATTGGCGCCACTGACGGCGCGGCGCGGCGTGCGTTGCAGCTCGGGGTTGTAGTAGCGCGTCGCCTGGTCGGCATCGTTGACGCCGTTATCGGCGGGTTTGGTTTCGCGGCCGGTGTAGGTTTCGGTGTCACCTCGCCCCTCTATCCAGCGTGAGCGCACGTCGGGTAGACCGTGGTGAATATTGATGTCGACGTCGACGTCGGTATAGGGGCCGGAGGTGTCATAGAGGTGAACCTCTTCGCCGGTGGTCAGTGTCACCTGGCGCATGGGGACGCGCACATCGGCGAATTCAGGCGAATCGATATAGACCTTTTTACTGGCGGGTAGGGGCGTTTGAGTGATGGTTTGGCGCTGGCTTGCACCAGTCTGAGTGGTGACTTTGCTGTGCTGTAATGGCGTTGACATATTGCCTCCGTGGCTGAGATGGGAATAGCCGGGCGGAGAGCTGCAGTGAGAACTGCATTTGAATTTTTAAGGCTGCTAAAAGTGGCACTAAAAACATTGCTCTTTCCTACGCCGGTACTAGACGGTTCAGGTTCAACGGGTTCGCTAGTTTATTTAACTAGCATCTCAGCCTTATTTTTAAGGCTCCCCGAGAGTTGTTGCGGAATATAACAGTGTTGAGCCTGGGGTGGAATGCTTTTGCCATTTATTTAACGGCGGGTCAGGCATGTGGCCAGCCCTTGGTGGGGAGAGGATTTAAGTTTTTTGCCCGGCATAGTAGGAAGTCGTTTTTAAAAGCTTCGGGGCTCAGGGCTTTTGAAAAGAAGTAGCCCTGCATGCGGTTGAATTGCAGCTGCTGGCAGAAATCCTTTTGGGCACTGGTTTCCACGCCCTCGGCAACCACCTGTAAGCCGAGAACTTTGGCGAAGGCATTGATGGCCCGTAGGTAGGTGGTGCCGCCCTCGTTTCCACAGGCAGCGTGAATAAAGGATTTATCGATCTTTAAGACCTTAAAGGGATAGGTTTTTAATTGCACCAGCGAGGAGTGGGCGGTGCCAAAATCATCCATGGCCAGGTTGATGCCCCGCGCCGCTAAGTCCTTGAGCAGCTGGATGCTTTGCTCGGTGCTTTTGCTCACCGTGTGTTCGGTCAGTTCGAGCTCAAGCCGCTGGTGGGGAATGTGGTGTTTCTTCATTGTGTCTTCAATGGTTGCAATCAGGCCGGGCTGACTGAGTTGCAGGGCGGAGAGGTTGATCGACAGAGAGAGGTTTAAATCATTCGCCTGATATTTTTCACGCCACTGACGGAACTGTTGGCAGGCACTGTCGAGTACCCAGGCACCAATGTCCGTTATCAGGCCCAGTTCCTCGGCAATGGGCATAAACTGAGCGGGGGCCAAGAGTCCCTTAGTGGGGTGCTGCCAGCGGATAAGGGCCTCGGCACCGGTAATGGTTGTGCCGTCTATTGCAACCTGGGGCTGGTAGTGGAGCACGAATTCCCCGCGTTGCAGGGCGCCGCGCAAGTCATTTTCCAGCTCCAGGCGCTTTTGGATTTTTTCGTGCAGGGCTTTGGAGTAGAAATGTGCCCGATTGCGGCCGCCGTCTTTGGAGCGATAAAGGGCAATGTCGGCGCACTTCATCAGGTCGACGGCGTTGTTGGCACAGTCGGGGTAGGTGGCGATACCGAGGCTGGCAGAGAGGGCAATGGGGTGACCCTCAATACTCAGAGCTTGTTGTAAGGTGAGGAGAATGCGTTGGGTGAGTCGTTCGGCCAGTTCAATATTCTCCAGGTTGTGAACCAGTATGGCGAACTCATCGCCGCCGAGACGACAGAGTAAATCACCCTCCCGCGTTGCAGCCTGCAGGCGTCTGGCCACTTCCTTCAAGAGTTCGTCGCCAATGACGTGCCCCAGTGTGTCGTTGACGTCCTTGAATCGATCGAGGTCGAGCATGATGAGTGCCAGCCCGGTGTTCTGCCGCTCGGCGAGGGGCAGGGCGTATTTCAAACCGCGCTCAAACATGTAACGGTTGGCGAGGCCGGTGAGGGCATCGACCTCGGCCAAGCTGCGCAATTGCTCGCGGCTGTCGCGTAATTCGGTTTCTATTTTATAGCGTTCCCTGGCGTGGAGAATGGCGCGCATCAATCGCGAGGCGGTAACCTCGCTCTTGGAAATAAAGTCTTGGGCGCCTTTTTCGATGCATTTGAGCGCCAGTTCGTCATCATTGCTGTGACTGAGCATCACCACCGGTGTGTGGTGGGAGGCGGCATTGCGCAGGGAGATGAGGAACTCGAGCCCGTTCATGGTGGGTAGTTGATAATCGAGGAGGATGAGGTCGAAGTCTTCTTGCAAAGCCAGTTCCAGCCCCTCTTCTGCGGAGGCCGTCTCGGTGACCTCGATGTTCAGCTCGGGTTGTTGCAGACTGCGCTTGGCGTTCATGCGGTCGATGGTGTCATCGTCGATTAACAACAGCTTCAAATGTCGGGACTCCTTACGTCAGTGGTATGTTGAGCTCAATTGCTTGGTAGCTCAACCAGGCGCCAATAGTGGTCGAGTAATTGCAGTAGTCCGTCAAAACCGGTGTCGAGCTTGGTCTTAACAATGTAGCCGGCGATGTGCTCGTTGTAAGCGGCCACCTTGTCCTGGTCTTCATCGGAGGTGGTCAGTACAAAGACCACCGTGCCGCGCAAGTCAGGATCGCTGCGCAGTTCTTTGAGCATTTCAATACCCGTCATCCGCGGCATATTGAGATCGAGCAGGAGCATATAGGGTTGATCAATGCTTTTGTTGCGCAGCATTTCCAGGCCCTCGATACCATCGCGGGCGCGAAAAAAAGGGTTGGCCAGCTTGAGTTTGTTGAGTGCCCTCTCAATGCCCATGGCATCGACATCGTCATCGTCGACGAGAAGGATGGAGGCCGCCTTGCAGTCGTCATTATTCATGAATAGAGCTCCTCAATACAGATTCTAAAGGCCAGTTAAAGTGCATAGTGGTGCCTCGTAGACCATCGGATTCAACGCGAATATGGCAGTGGTAGTTATCGAGCAGTTTTTTGACAATGGCCAGGCCCATACCGCTACCCTCGACTTCATCCCGTGGTTTGAGGGTTTGAAAAATACCAAAAATTCTCTCTTGCTGTTGCGGAGCGATACCGGGTCCATCGTCGGCAATAGAGAAGTCAAAGCCGTCGGTTGTGGCTTTGACACTCACGTGGATAGTGCCCTCAGCCTGGTCGTGGTGCTTGATGGCGTTATTGATGAGGTTGCGCAGTATCTGTTCGAGGGGCACGGCCAGGGTGTTAAGGCTGGGCAACTTGTCATCACAGATCAGGGTGAAGCCGGGCGGTGGGTTGAGTAGGCGGAACAGCTCTTGGCTCAATTCGGCGATGTCGATGGTTTTGATATCACCGTGTTTGCGTCCCACCCGAGAATAGGCAAGCAGGTCATTGAGCAGTTGCTCCAGGCGCTGGGTGCGGTTGTGAAGCAGGTGTAAGTACTCTCGGGTCTGCTCCTCTAAATTGTCTTTGATATCCTCCTCAATCCAGGAGGCCAGCTGCATAATACCGCGCAGGGGGGCCTTTAAATCGTGGGAGGCAACATAGGCAAATTCATTCAGCTCCTTATTGCTGCGCTCTAACTCGCGGGTGTATTTCTGCAGGGACTTCTCGGTCAGGGCACGGGCTCTCGCCTCTTCCTCTTTGTGTTCGTAGGTGTGGATGTAATCCATTAACAGGCCGAAGAAGGGCACGGCGTAGGCAAAAATTTTCAGGAAGTGAGCAATATTAAAATGTGCATCGAACAGCGCGGTGGAGCCAAAGGCCATGTGTAATTCGACCAGCACCTCGGGAATCATGGCAATGACCAGGGCGTGGGCGAAAACACTGGGTTGTTTGCGGTAGAAATAGGGAAATAGAAAGAGGCCGGCAAAAATATAGAGTACCAGGGGAATGACGTCGTAGGGGCGGGTAATAATGTTGTCGGGAAACTGGGTTTGCGGCAGTGAGCTACTGACGGCGCTGTAGTGAATGATGGCGTAAGCGACTGTGACAGAGGCCATAAAGGAAACCGCCAGTAATTTAAGGTTGGTTGTTTCCGTGGCCTTGGCCCGGTGTGTGAGCAGCAGGGAGACACCGCCGATGAGGATTAAGGCGTTAAAGACCCGGCAAATGGCCCAGGTAAAGGGTATCAGGTCGCGATTGTCCGCCACCGCGTGAATTAAACGGTCGGCGGCAAGAGTGTGGAAAGCATCCATGCAGCCGGCTAAAAACAGCGCCGCGCCGATTACTAGCGTAGTGAGGTTGCGAGAGATGAAATAGTGGCTGGCGGCGAGAAAGACCGTGAGTATGGCCACGCAAAAGGCTGACCACTCCAAAATCGTATGGGTAAAGGCGCCGGATAGGTGGCTAAAAAACACCTCCACCTGTTGGTGCGCAGGGAGGTTGGCGACCCCGTGTAAATCGACATTGCTAGTGTCTGAAGCAAAGTTAACGCCGAGTAGGGAGAGACAATAGGGTGCCAGGCAAATAGCTACGACGAGGTAGAAAAATGAGGGCGGCATTTTTAGGGGTGCCGGTACCATGCCGGGAATGTCCTGGCTGGCGTTGCTATTCAATGTTCAGACCTGCGAATCATGGTTTCTCCTTTGGTGGTACAGCTTGCACCGTGGCGCTTTCCATAGACTGTAGTTGTTGGTACGCCTCTAATTATAGTCATATTTCGCCGCTGATGGCCTGTCCCTGCCAGCAACAAAAATCAACCGGATGATCTATGCCTCGGATATTGGCTATTTGGGGTTTATCGGTTTTATTTTCAGACGTTGTAGCAAACGGTAAAAATTACTGCGGTTGAGGCCGAGGTCGCGGGCGGTGGCGGCGAGATTACCGTGGCGCAGGGTTAGTCTGTCATTGATCAGCTGGCGCTGATAATTGTCGACGGCTTGCTTCAGGTTTATCTGCTCCGGCAGGCTGGCCAGATCTGCTTGAATGGCGCGGGGCAATGCCTCCAGACTAATGCCCAGCTGTGAGATGTTGATACTTAGGTCTTTCGAGCGGGGTTTAGCGGTCATTGCTTTGAGTGTCGCGCGACGCAGCACCTGGTCGAGTTCACGCACATTGCCGGGCCAGGTGTAGTGCTGCAGCAGTTGCCGAGCGTCGGTATCGACTTGCAGCGCCGGCAGGGCGAGACGGCGTCGTTGTTGCTCAAGAAAGTGCTGAGTCAACAGGGGGATATCTTCGCGCCTGTCGCGCAGTGGCGGCACGGGCATGGGGTAGAGCATTAGTAATCGGTAGAGCTCGGGGCGAAACTGTCCGTGACTCACCGCCTGTTGCAAATTGCAGCGGGTGGCGGCGATTAATCGCACATTGATGGGCTCAGCCGTTGCACTGCCCAGAGCTTGAATACTCGCGGTTTTTAAGAACTGTTCGAGCTGGCTTTGGACCTGGGCCGACAGGGTTGACACTTCATTGATAAAAACAGTGCCTCGGTCGGCGAGTTGAAAAAGCCCGCTTGTTGCTGGCTTTTCACTACCTTGAATGCACCCAAACAGCTCGGCATAGGCTGTTTCGTCATCCAGCTCGGCGCCGTTGACGCGAATAAAGGGCTGCTTGCTACGGCTGGACGCCCGGTGGATATCGCGGGCCACTAAGGTTTTGCCGACCCCATCTTCGCCCTGTAAGAGGATGGTTAGTTCGGAGGTGGCAATGATGGCTATTTCGTCCCTGACGCGCTGTAGTCCGGGGCTAGAGCCGAGCAGGGGTGGGCCCTGCACCTGGCTGAGTATTCTTTTATTGAATAGTCGCTGTTTGTCCAGCTCACTGCGTAGCTGTTTGCCGTGCTGTAGCACGGCGATGGCCGACTCGATGAAGTGGATGAAGCTCATCAGTTCGCGGTGCTCAATGGTATTCAGGGTTCCGGTCTGGCGGGTGTTAAGACACAGCAGCCCCCAGGGTTTAGCGCCCAGGTGCAGGGCAATGCCGAGGCTATCCCGAGGTCCGGTGCGGCGGTCGCCCTCCTTGAGAAAACTCTGAAAGGGGTTGGGGAGTTGGTTGTCGACGGGAAAAAATATTGGCTCCTTCGATTGCAGCCAAAGCGCCAGGCGGGGGTGCTGGTCGACCACAAAGGGCTGTTGCAGCAGCTTGTCGTCAAGACCATCAATGGCCAGCGGTTGTAAAATTGGGTTTTGAGCATTGTCGGTCTGCAATACCATCAGTACCGCGATATCGGCGGGCAGCGTGGTCAAAATGGCATCGAGCAGGCGCCAGTAGCGCAGTTGGTCGGGCAGCTCGCGAGACAAATCGGCAACGATGGAAATGAGATGTTGTGAGACGCCGAACTTGGCCATTGACACCCTTAGCGGTACTGGTCTTATTAAAGCGTTATTACTTGTGTCCAATTAACATCATTGCGTGAAATTAGTCAAAACAATTAGCAGTATTGCACTGTTATTAGAGCTTAAGGGCTTAGGGTATCAATTCAACACGGTCGCCGGCTTTAACCATGCCCTCAACCACGACGGCGGCGTAGATGCCGGCGTTGCGCTGGTGGTGGAGGCTGACGTGGCGCAATATTTCCGGTGTCGCCTCGCCGGTATCGGGGTCGTAGGTGATCATCGCGCAGCGCGGATCGCGTTCGACTATGGTGAGCACTACCTTGTCGCCGAGCTTCAGGCTGCGACCGACGAGCTCGTCTTCCGCGAAACCTTGCCCGCTCAGTAAGTCGAGGTGGATGTTGGCCCTAAAACGGCGCTTATCAATGTTTAGCCCCGTTTCTTCGGCGAGCTGTAGACCGGTCTGCAGGGAAATTAAGGACAGGGGGCGGCAGTCGGTCATGGCGCGCTGGGAATGCCTCAGCGCCACCTCGTGGCCCCCACCGGCACTGGCGGCCAGTCGGCGGGCCAGCGCTGGGTCGTCGAGGGCATAAATGGTACCGTCGGGCGCCTCGACATCCATGGCCAGTTCGTCGGCACTGCTGAAAACCGGGGTAATGCCGACGCTGGTGGCCTCGGCCTCTGTCCAGTTAATGGGTTGCAGGGCCTTGTCGGGTTGGCGAAAACGCGGCGTATAGAGCAGCATGTCCTGAGTTTCACGTCCGGTTAGGTAGGGGAAAAAGCCGGGCCCGGCACTGCTTGTAAAGGCGTAAAGTCTATCGCCATAAATACCCGAGTAAGCCACGAAGGCTTGTTCTATCGCTTGCCCGCGCATACTTTTTACCGGATAGCGCCACAGGGCGGCAATGCTGCCGATGTCTTTTTCCTTTGCACTCATGGCTGGAAACCCTTCCTTACCTGAAAAGAAATTATTATTTATTGAGGTTTCTTAGTGGGCAGGACATCGCTGATGACGTCCCAGGACTTCCACTCCGGCTCTGGGGTTTCCTTGCCCTGCGTGGGCACATAAATAGATTGTTCCTCACTGGTGGTGGGGTGAATATAGCGCGGGCAATTGATGAAGATATTGTCCACAGCAACCCTGACGATCATCTGGGCTTCGTGGTAGCTGTCCATCAACTCGTCATCGGCGCTGACCGAGGCCCTACCGTGCAGGCGCAGGCGGTGGGGGTTTTCAAAATCGATAAACAATAGACCGACATTGGGGCTGGCCTTGATATTGCCGGCGCTGAGAAACATGCCGTTGCCGTCGTAGAGGGGAAAGGCAATGGTGTTAGGGTCGAGCACGCGCACAAAGCCGACCTCTCCGCCCTTGTAAGACACCGTTGGTTGGCCGTCGGGGTCAACGCTGCTGATAAATAGCATATTGAGGGAGTGAATAAATTCGCGCTCCTCGTCACCAATTTGTGGCTGAATAATCAGTTCCTTGACGCGGTCCGCCAGGGGGCGGGTACCAAAGTCATCCTGCAGTTCGCGATTACCGGGGTGATAGATATCGGCCATGGTTTTCTCTTATTGTGGTGTTGGTGTGTCTCTTTGGCTAGTGGCGGCTTAGAACTATGGTCAGGCCGTTGTCGTCCCACGCAGCATCTCGGGCAAAATTATAGTCGGCATTCAACTCAGCGTAAATCGTCTACAGAGCCTGAGCCTGTTGTAGCGGCGTGGCAATTTTCAATGCAGGTCGAGCCCCGCAGCCCAAGCATGGAGCTCGAGCTGGCCGGGCGGGGTGAGGCACTGACCGTTCTTCTCGCAATGGAATCCAGGCTTACTCAGAGCTCTTGCCGGTGAGTAGAGGATAAAGCTTGTTCTGTGCCCAATAGGCCATAAAATACTGCCATCGTTCGATGCGACAGCATGGCGACCGAAGGACTGGGGCCAGAGCCAGCTATTTTGTCGGCAATTCATTTAATGGCAGGTGGGTGAAAAATTTAGTGCAAACTTCAATAACAACTTACGACGTCATCATTTTAGGTGGCGGTGCCGCCGGTTTGATGTGTGCCGCGACGGCCGCAGCACGAGGGCGTCGTGTCCTGGTGATGGAGAAAGCCAATAAGGTCGGAAAAAAAATATTGATGTCCGGTGGTGGGCGCTGCAACTTTACCAATTACACCGTAGAGCCCGAAAATTACCTTTCCAACAATCCGCACTTTTGTAAATCGGCCTTAAGTCGTTATACCCAATGGGACTTCATCGCCCTGGTGGAGCGCCATGGCATTGCCTATGAAGAGCGCAAACACGGGCAATTATTTTGTCTGGCTTCGGCAAAAGAAATTTTGCAGATGTTACTAAGTGAATGTGCAGAGGCCGGTGTCGAGATTAAAACCCACTGTGAAATCAGCGCTATTAGGGCTGTGCATACAGAGGCCTCCACTTTGTCGGGCAATCAAGCGGCGGGTTATCGGCTCGATATCGACGGTCAAGGCGGGAGTTTGCACTGCACATCCCTGGTGGTTGCCACTGGCGCGCTGTCTATACCGACACTGGGCGGCAGTGGTATTGGCTACGACATCGCTCGGCAATTCAACCTCGCTCTTAGGGATTGCCGGGCGGGTTTAGTGCCCTTTATGTTCAGTGATTTTATGAAACCGATCTGCGAACGTCTCTCGGGCCTGGCACTGGAGGTTGAGGTGAGCAGTGCCGGGCAGAGCTTTACCGAGAACCTGTTGTTCACGCATCGCGGGCTCAGTGGCCCGGTGATATTGCAAATATCCAGTTACTGGCAGCCCGGCGATGAAATTGACATCGATCTCTTACCCGAGCTCGATGCGTCCCAGTGGCTACTGACTGCGAAACAGCAACAGGGCAAGCAGCGCTTAAATACACTGCTCAATAAGCACCTGGCCAAGGCCCTGGTGAATGAATTACAGGGGCTCTGGTGGCCGCAGCTGGCGACCAGTCCGCTGGCGGAGTTCAGCGATAAGCTCTTGAAAACCATTGGCGGGCAGTTGAATCGTTGGCGCTTGAAACCTTCGGCAAACGAGGGCTATCGCACCGCGGAGGTGACCCTGGGCGGGGTAGACACCGATGGTATCAGTTCCAAAACCATGGAAGCGAAGCGGCAAAAGGGACTTTATTTTGTCGGCGAGGTGCTCGATGTCAGTGGCCATTTGGGGGGCTTTAATTTCCAGTGGGCCTGGGCCTCGGGTTATAGCGCGGGACAATTTGTCTAGGCAGCCGCGTTGAGCTGAGCGACGGCATGCTAAAATATCGACCTGATATGGCTGGGCTATCAATGCTTACGCCTTCGTTTTTCCGACAACTTAGTACTGCCATTTATGCTGCGACTCTCTGAAATCAAACTTCCCCTCGACCATGACGAGGCGGCACTTTCATCGGCCGTTGCCGCTAAGTTGGCTGTAGTCGGGGAGGATATCCTCGAGTTAACTGTCGTTAAACGCAGTTACGATGCCCGTAAAAAACACAATATTTTGCTGATTTATCAGGTTGACGTGGCACTCAGTGAGGCCCATGAACAAGCCTTGTTGGAGAAGTTTGCCGGACAATCCTCGCTGCGCATCGCACCGGATACGCGCTATCAATTTGTCACCGAGACACAGCCTGGTTTTCCTTCGGGTGAGCAACAGCGGCCAATTATTATCGGTTTTGGCCCCTGTGGCCTGTTGGCGGCCTTGCTACTGGCGCAGATGGGTTTAAAGCCGATTGTGATCGAGCGCGGTGAAGAGGTGCGCCAGCGCACCAAAGATACCTGGGAGCTGTGGCGCAAGGGCAAGTTAAATACCGAATCCAACGTGCAGTTTGGCGAGGGTGGGGCGGGCACTTTTTCCGACGGCAAGCTCTACAGCCAGGTCAAGGACAAGCGTCACCTTGGTCGTAAAGTATTGGACGAGTTTGTTAAGGCCGGTGCCCCGGAGGAAATACTCTTCCTCAGTAAGCCCCATATCGGCACCTTTAAACTGGTAAAAATGGTTGAAACCATGCGTGGCGAAATTATTCGTCTCGGTGGAGAAATTCGCTTTGGTGTGAAAGTTGCCAAACTGCACCGTGAGGCTGTTGATGTTGATGTTGATGTTGATGTTGATGTTGATGGCGTGCAGGCTAGCGCCGCCGCCGGGCAAGTTACGGCGGTGACCTTGAGCAATGGCGAAACCCTGCACAGTCGCCATATCGTGCTTGCTGTCGGCCACAGTGCGCGGGACAGTTTTGAAATGTTGCTGGCCCAGGGAGTCTTTATAGAGGCCAAGCCCTTCTCCATTGGCTTTCGCATCGAGCACCCGCAGTCGGTGATAGATAAGGCGCGCTTTGGCGAGCAAGCGGGCCACCCCATTCTCGGTGCCGCGGATTACAAGCTGGTACACCACTGTGCCGATGGCCGCAGTGTCTATAGTTTTTGCATGTGCCCCGGCGGCACCGTGGTGGCTGCGACTTCGGAGGAGGGGCGCGTGGTGACCAACGGCATGTCCCAGTATTCGCGCAACGAGCGCAATGCCAATGCCGCGATAGTGGTGGGTATTACCCCGCAGCAGGACTACCCCGGGGACGTGCTGGCGGGCATAGATCTACAGCGCGAGCTCGAGAGTTTGGCCTATCAATTGGGAGGGGGCGACTACCGTGCCCCGGCCCAGCTGGTGGGCGACTTTTTGCAAAATGTGCCCTCCAGCGAATTGGGTCAGGTGAAGCCCTCCTACCAACCGGGGGTGAGCCTCGGTGATTTGTCAAAGGCCTTGCCAGACTTTGCCATTGCCGCCATTCGTGAGGCGATCCCTGCCTTTGATAAAAAGATAAAAGGTTTTGCCATGGCGGATGCCCTGTTGACGGGTGTGGAAACGCGCACCTCATCGCCGATTTGTATTCGTCGCGCTAAGGATTTTCAAAGTATTAATACCAGGGGTTTATACCCGGCGGGCGAGGGCGCGGGTTACGCCGGGGGCATACTGTCGGCGGCCATCGATGGCATTAAAGTGGCCGAGGCCCTGGCGCTGGACATTCTAAAACTTGAATCCGCCAACTAAGGGCGGGTGTTGTTGCAAGGTTAGAGGCCTAGCCATCGTGACCGCTACGCTCGATTGACCAGATGTTTTTATTATTCCAGTCGGTTTCTATATAGAGGCTCTCTACCTTTTTCCTGGCCCAGGGCGTTTTGCGCAGGAATTTCAGGCTGGAGTTAATACTCGGGTCATTGCTAAAGCAGTTTATGGTGATGCGTTGCGCCAATTCTTGCCAGCCGTATTTATCGACCAGTTGATTCAATATTTCTTTTAAGGTGACGCCGTGAAGGGGGTCATTGCTAGGTGATTTGCCCATTGAAAACCTCAACTATCCAATAATTCGCGTATTTTAGTGAGTAATGCCTGGGCGCGATAGGGCTTGGTGAGCAAGTTTTGTTGCAGCGTGTCGTCAGTCAGAGCGGGCTGTTTATCGCCGGTAAAACCACTGGTCATCTGGATTTTAACAGTGGGGTATTTGGCGCTGACAATATCGGCCAGCTCATAACCGTTCATATCGGGCATTACGACATCGCTGAACATCAGGTCGACCTTATTATTATCGAGTATGGCCAGGGCTTCAGTGCAATTGGCGGCAGTTAGTACCGTGTAATTTTGTCGGCCGAGTATTTCAGCGCACAGTGCGAGGAGTGTCGTTTCATCGTCAACCACGAGAATGCTTTCACAACCGCTCGACGCCGTCTCGCTGCCAGCGATGTTAGTGTCTTCACTTTTGACTTGCGTCATATCTCGGGGGAAGTACAGGCGTAGCTCTGTGCCGCGACCGATTACGGAACTCACCTCGATGGCGCCCTTACTGCGCTCGATAAAACCGTAGACCTGGCTCAAGCCAAGACCGGTGCCTTGCTCCCCCTTGGTGGTATAAAAGGGGTCAAATATTTGTTGTTTGGTTGCTTCATTCATACCCTCACCGGTGTCGCTAATACTGAGTTGTACGTAATCTCCACGGGCGACATTTTTTTGTTGGGCCTGGGCTGCTGAGAGATGTAGGTTGTCGGTGCGAATGGTGACCTGGCCATTGGCCTCGATGGCGTGCATGGCATTTATACACATATTAATAATGGCATCTTCAAGGTCGTCACTATCCAGGCGGGTGGGCCAGATAGCACTGCATAGTTCATACACCAGTTTAATACGCGGTGTCAGGGAGGTTTCGAGCATATGCTGCTGACTGCCTACCAGGGCATTGATATCAACCGAGTCGGTGCTTACCGCCTTTTGTTGTGAAAATGCCAGTAACTTACGCGTCAAATTGGCACCCCGCTCGCCAGCCCGGTGAATTTCATGGGCGTATTGGGCCAACTTGTCCTCGTTGGAGAGGGCGACTGCCAGCAGGTCGGCATAGCCGGTGACAATACCCAGCATATTGTTAAAGTCGTGGGCGATACCACCGGTAAGCTTGCCGAGGGCATCCATTTTCTGGCTGCGCCGCAGTTGTTCTTCCTGTTGTTTAGTGTCACTCAAATCACGAAAGCTATTGATAAAGCGTCGCTTGCCATCGGCTGTTGGACTCAGCTCTGCCACCGCTAATACCGTTGGAAAGGTGGCTCCATCTTTACAGACGGCGGTCATTTCAAGGCCCATACCAATCTGCGTAATATCACCACTTTGGAAATAGCTTTGCATATTTTTCAGGATGATGGCCTCATCTTGTTCCAGAATTAAGCGCGCGACATGTTGGCCAATCAGTTCGTCGGCGCGATAGTTGAGCAATTTTTCAGCGGCGACATTAATGGACAGTATGCTGCCCAATTCGTCGGTGACGACAATACCCTCAACCATGGAGTCGAGAATTTCTCGCTGGGTTTTTTCACTATTGGCCAGGGCTATCTGTGCCGAGCGTGTGGCAGTAATATCGTGACCTTCACCGAGAATTTGCACGACATAGCCATTGTCGTCAAACACGGGATGAAAGCTTAAGGCGATCCATATCTTGTCGCCCTGGCGAGTTATCACCTCCCTGTCTGCCAGGGTGATCTTGCCCATGGCGGCCTTGTGTAAATCTCCACGCACTTGCGCGACGGCTTCTTTCGAATAATTTAAAAATGGGGTTTCCCACAGTTTTTTACCGATGATTTCTTCCTCCTTAAAGCCGGTGGCCAATAGGGGCGTATTGTTGATGAAGGTGGTGGTGCCATCGAGGTCGTAGAGGCCAACCATGGTTTGCATATCGTCAAACAGGCCCTGTAGACGTTGTTGTGAAACCTTAGCGCGCTCGCGCAAACGATATTGTTCGCTGACGTCACTGAACACCAAAATGGCGCCAATGATGTGATTGTTCTTGTCGCGTATGGGTGCCGCCGAATCGGCAATTTGGTAGACGTGACCCTCCCGCGTACGTAGGGTGGCGTGATTGCTCAAGTGGACGATTTCCCCTGTCGCCATCAGTTTATCGACAGGGCTGGCCAGGCGCTCGCCGCTGCTGGCATCATAAATGGGAAAGACGGCTGCCAGTGGTTGCTGCAGGGCCTCTGCAAGGGACCAGCCGGTTAATTGTTCGGCAATGGGGTTCATGCGGGTAATTAGAGCATTGGCGTCGGTGGTGATCACCGCATCGCCAATACTATCGAGGGTAATGGCGAGGTTTTGTTCTCTTGCCTCGAGCTCGAGTAGTACCTGTTCACGCTCTAGTTCAACCTCTCGGCGGGCGCGGGGGTCGCTACCTTCGGCGACTAACTGGCAGACTTTGCCGGCGTCATCAAATACCGGGTGGACGTTAAACTCTAGCCAAATAACACCCGCAGAGGTATTCAGTTGTACATCGCAGCGGACGGCATTACCGGTGGCGGCAGATTCAATGCTGTCTCGCACCCGTTGCTGGGTACTGGCGCTGTGCTGAAACCAGGGTGAGTCCCACAGTAATTTGCCGAGTACATCGCTTTGTTCAAGGTCGGCGACTTGCAAAGGTGTGTTGTTGATGAGGTCAACGCGACCCTCGGTGTCGAGTATGGCGACCATGCTTTGCATGTCATTAAACAGGCCCTGTAAGCGTTGTTGTGCCAGACGGTCTTGTTCGCGCAGTAGTTTCTGCTCGGAGATATCACTACCTTCGGCGACCAATTTGATGGCTTTACCCGCTTCAAAAACGGCTTGAATTTTAAAGTCAATCCACAGCAGGCCGGTGGCTATTCGCCCCTGGATCTCCTCATGCACGAGCTCACCGGCGGCGGCGCGGCGCACAAAGTCTCGTATATTGGTTTGTACTGTCGGGTCGTAGTTAAACCAAAAGCAGTCCCAGAATTTTTTGCCAATTACATCGTTGAGCTCTATACCGGCAATTTTCAGGGGTGTTTTGTTGGCAAAACCCAGCGTGCCAACAGTTTCGAGGATGGCGACGAAGGTCTGCATGGCCTCGAGTAGTGCCTGGTAACTGGTGTCATCGGGGATTGGGGTCTTAGGCATGGCTCGACGCTTGTTATTTTCTGGGGGCGAGTCTTAACTATCGAGCAATGCGCGTATTCTACCCAGTAGGGCTTGGGCGCGATAGGGTTTGGGCAGTAGATTTTTATGTAGGCTGGCATCGCTCGCGGAGCTTTGTCTATTGTCACTGAAACCACTGGTCATCTGGATTTTGATATCGGGGAATTTCACCGCGACGATGCTTGCCAGCTCGTAACCATTCATATCGGGCATCACCACATCGCTGAACATCAGGTCGACTTTATTGCCCTCCAGTAGTTGCAGGGCTTCGCTACAGTTACAGGCGGGCAGCACTTTGTAGCCTTGCTGGCTGAGTATTTCACTACACAGTTCCAGAAGTTTTTTCTCGTCGTCGACCAATAAGATGGTTTCATGGCCACCAAGTTTCTTCTCCGCTGTTTTGGCGGGCAGCTGTTGCAGGTCGGAATTAGAGATTTCTCTGGGAAAATAAAGGCGAAACTGAGTGCCGCGCCCCGGCACAGAGGTAACGTCGATACCACCGCGACTGCGCTCGACAAAACCATAGACCTGACTGAGACCAAGGCCGGTACCATTCTCACCCTTAGTGGTATAAAAGGGGTCAAAAATTTGCTCCCGAGTGGCCTCATCCATGCCCTTGCCGTTATCGATAATACACAGTTGTACATAATCGCCACTGCGTAAGTTTTTCAGCCGCGCGTTGACGGAGCGCAGGCTGATGTTTTCGGTGCGTATGGTGACCTGGCCATTGCCCTCAATGGCGTGCATGGCGTTAATACAAATATTGATAATGGCATCTTCCAGATCGTCGCCATCGAGATAGATGGGCCAAATGTCGCGACCTAACTCATAGACCATGTTGATGCGTGGGGTCAGAGAGGTGGCCAACATATGCTGCTGGTTGTGAATCAGAGTATTGATATTGAGACTGCTGGAGCTGACGGCGGTCTGTTGAGAAAAGGCCAGTAATTTACGGGTTAATTTCGCACCGCGGTCGCCGGCTCGGTGTATTTCGTGAGCGAAGCCGGCAAGCTTTTCCTCGCTGGCGAGGGCGCCCTCTAGCAGGTCGGCGTAGCCGGTGACGATGCCCAACATATTGTTAAAATCGTGGGCGATACCTCCGGTGAGCTTGCCGAGGGCATCCATTTTTTGGCTGCGTCGCAGTTGTTTTTCCTGTTGTTTGAGCTCGCTCAAGTCCCGGAAACTACTGATAAAGCGTCGATGGCTATCGCCCTTCTGACTGAGTTCCGCGACCGCTAATACCGTGGGGAAGGTGTCATTATTTTTACAGGTAATGTCAACCTCTAAACCCATGCCAATGTACCTGAGTTTACCGGTCTCGAGATAACGTTGCATGTTTTGCTTAAAATCGTCGGCACTCTGTCCCTGGATTAAAAGATTCACCGGGTGGCCGATGAGCTCGCTTGAGCCGTACCCCGTCATTTTTTTGGCTGCTTGATTGACCGAGTGGATGACCCCGTATTGGTCGGTGACAACAATCCCTTCGACCATGGAATCGAGGGTGTTTCTGAGCGTCTTTTCACTATCGAGTAGGGCTTTTTGGGCGGCGCGCTCGTTGGTCAGGTCGAGAACGATGGAGGCGGCTCCGCTGAGTTTACCCTCCTTATCAAACAATGGTGCATTGTGCCAGCGGGTGTAAATGAGCTTTCCCCTCTTGTTGATGACTTTGCTAATGAGGCTGTCACCACCGGTCTTTCCGACTAAGTTCTTCCATATTACTTGAGTGTCGAAAGGTGTATCGGAAGGCAATAACTTGGTGAAGGCCTGGCCCTTAAGTTCGGCAAGGGTATAGCCAAAAAGCTTTTCCGCGGCGTCATTGACGTCGACAATCAGATGATCCGTCGTCCACTCGATCGTGGCCAGGGGTGCCTGGTCACGGTAGCGCCTAAGTAGTCCCTCGGAGATGCGCAGTTCCATTTCTATGGCTTTTCTGTTGGTGATATCGCGAGCTTCGGCGAGGATTTCTATGATTTGGCCATTGTCATCAATCACAGGGTGGGTGCCAAAAGCGACCCACATCTCACCCCGCAGAGTGTCTATCTGTATGTCTGAACTGCTACTTTTGCCCGTGTTAGCGAGCTTAATAAGCCGTTTGACTGTGGCGGCACTGTGCTCTTTTTCGACCAGCCAGGGGGCCTCCCAGAGTTTGTGGCCAATCACCTCCTGGCGGGTAATGCCGGTGATCATGAGGGGAGTATTATTGATAAAGGTGACGGTGCCGTGAATATCGAGGATGCCGACCATGGTTTGCATGCCGTCAAACAGGCTCTGTAAACGTTCCTGGGTGGCCTTGGCCCGTTCACGTAAACGGTACTGTTCGCTGACATCGCTGAATACCAGAATGGCCCCCAGTATAGAGCCCTCACTATCGCGAATGGGGGCCGCCGAATCGGCTATCTGGTATTCGCGACCATCTCGTGCACGCAGAGTGGTGTGATTACTGAGGTGGACAATCTCGCCGCTGCGCATCAGCTTCTCGACGGGGCTGGGCAGGCGCTGTCCCGTACTGGCATTAAAAATGGGGAAAATGGTCCCCAGGGGCTGGTGTTGGGCCTCATTAAAGCTCCAGCCGGTGAGTCGCTCGGCGATGGCATTCATACGCGTGATACGGCCCCCGGCGTCGGTGGTGATTACGGCATCGCCGATGCTGTCGAGAGTGACCGCTAGCTTTTGTTCTCTGTCCTGGAGATCTTGCAGGGCCTGCTCGCGCTCCTCCTCCACTTGCCGGCGGACACTCGGGTCGTGACCCTCAGCCATCAACTGAATAATCTTACCGTCCGCATCACATACCGGGTGGACGCTGAATTCCACCCATATTCGGCCCTCGTCGGTGAGCATTTGAACATCGCCTAGGGTGGGTGTGCCACGCAATGCCAGGGCAATATCCTTTTTAATCAGTTCTTGGCTGCTCTGCACATTACTAAACCAGGGACAGGCCCATAGGTGCAGGCCGATGACATCTTCCGACTTGAGGCCGGCGATTAACAGGGGGGTGTTGTTGACCAGGGTGACCCGACCCTCCAGGTCGAGGAGGGTGACCATGGTTTGCATATCATCAAACAGGTTTTGCAAACCCTGCTGTGTCCTGCGGGCCTCCTCCGCGAGGCGGTGCTTTTCGGTAATATCGTAGCCCTCGGCGATTAACTGAATGACCTGTCCGCTGTGGAATACGGGGCGCATGGTAAAGCTCGTCCACATCAGACCGTGGACGGTGGTGGTTTGAACTTCGTCTGAAATGTTCTCGCCCGCTGCGGCGCATACAGTGGCGCTGTGGATCAGCTCTCGTGCTCCTGGGTCGTGGGTAAACCAGGGGCAGTCCCAGAACTTTTTACCGCGCACCTCTTCGAGGCCTATGCCGGCGGCCTTGAGGGGTTTGGGGTTGGCGAAGGACACTGTGCCATCGACCTCGAGTACGGCGATGAAGGTCTGCATGGCCTCGAAAAGGGCAGGGTTTAGGTAGTGGCTAGCTTGTTGGTTGTCGGGCATGGGCAAAGGGTTCTTGATGGTTTTACGAGGGGAGCTGGGGGCTATCGACACTCCCCGGTCTACTTCCTGGGCCCCAATGACCTTTGATACTTATTGCATTATGGTCGAAAAACTAAGAATTACCCCACAAACAGCATTGTTACCCTGGCGCTGGGAATTGAGACTGAGCTATGGCGTGAACAAGCCTCTGGCAGCGTCGACGAGTAGCTTGATACTTATCACCAGCAGAAAAATAACAACAAATGCGCTAGCCCCGTACTTCAACGACCTTGTGTAGCAAGAAGTAGCCGAGACGCGCGCCGCTGGTGTGAGGGGAATTAGTACCGCAGAGCTCAGTAGCTTGGTGGTGTCGAATCGGTCGAGTCAGGCATAGGGCAGGAGTTTAACCAGGCTGACGGTGGCAAAGAAAATCGCGAAGGTGCCCGTTAATAGGGTTTTATCCATGGGTAGGGATAATAAATAAATACTCATTGGCGGCCCGCTGGCGTGAATGTCAACACTGCTAAAGCCTGCAACGGCACTCTAGAGCTACCGGCGCCAGGCGTGTCTGGGGTCTGTGAAATGGCTCGATGCTTCTTATCTACCGGGCAATAAATCTTAACGATCAAGCAGCTTGCGTATTTTATTGAGTAAGGCCTGTGAACGATAGGGTTTGACGAGCAGATTCTGGTGCAGGCTGTCATCGACCATGGCGCTTTGTCTATCGTCGGTGAAGCCGCTGGTCATCTGAATTTTTATGGCGGGATATTTTTTGGCGACGATCAGTGCTAGCTCGTAACCGTCCATATCGGGCATTACCACATCGCTGAACAGAACATCTACCCTGTTGCTGTCGAGCAGTTGTAGGGCCTCGGCACAATTGCTGGCGGAGAGTACTCGGTAGCCCTGTTGGCCGAGTATTTCTGTGCATAGCTCGAGGAGTTGATTCTCATCGTCGACGACGAGAATAGTCTCGTTGCCAGCGAGTCTGGCGGCTGAGGTGGCAGTGCTTGTGGCCGCGACGTCTTCGTCACATTGCTCCCTGGGGAAGCACAGCTGTAGGCGGGTGCCGCGCCCCAGCACCGAGGTGACATCGATTGAGCCATGGCTGCGCTCGACAAAACCGTAGACCTGGCTTAAACCCAGACCCGTACCCTCTTCCCCCTTGGTGGTATAAAAGGGGTCGAAGATACGCTCTTTAGTGGCATCATCCATGCCTGTACCATTGTCCGAAATACTCAGTAGCACATAATCGCCGCTGGGCAGATTGCGCAACCGTGCATTGACCGGGCGCAGCCGAATATTTTTGGTCTCAAGGGTGACCTGGCCATTGGCATCAATGGCGTGCATGGCATTAATGCAAATATTAATAATGGCATCTTCCAGGTCGTCGCTATCGACCCTGATGGGCCAAATACGATCCTCCAGGTCGTAGACCAATGTTATACGCGGCGTCAGCGAGGTGGCCAGCATATGTTGCTGACTCAGAATCAGCTTATTGAGGTCAACGGAGTGGGCCTTGAGCGTGGTTTGTTGTGAGAAGGAGAGCAGTTTTCGCGTTAAATTGGCACCGCGTTCGCCGGCGCGATGAATTTCATGGGCGTACTGAGCGAGCTTTTTCTCGCCGGCCAAGGCGCCCTCTAGCAGGTCGGCATAGCCGGTGACAATGCCCAGCATATTATTAAAATCGTGGGCGATGCCCCCGGTCAACTTGCCCAGGGCATCCATTTTCTGACTGCGGCGCAGTTCTTCCTCCTGTTGCTTTATGTCACTCAAATCGCGAAAGCTGCTGATAAAGCGCTGCTGTTGATCGTCTTTTTGACTCAGTTCGGCAACCGCCAATACGGTGGGAAAGGTGTCGCCATTTTTACAAGCCAGTTCCAGCTCAAGTCCCATGCCAATATGCTGTAGATTCCCGGTGTCGAGATAACGCTGCATATTGGCCTGGAACATGGCCTCGCTTTGGCCGAGTATCAGCAGAGTGACCGGCTGGCCAACAAGCTCTACGGTGCTGTAGCCGGTCATTTTTTCAACGGCCTGATTTGCCGAGTGGATGATGCCACTTTGGTCGGTCACCACAATGCCCTCGACCATGGAGTCGAGGGTACTTCTGAGGGTTTTTTCACTACGTTTCAAGGCCAGTTGCGCGGCGCGTTCGTTGGTGAGGTCGAGAATCACCGAGGCGGCGCCGATGAGTTGGCCATCGTCATCGAAAAAGGGTGCGTTGTGCCAGCGGGTGTATATCGTTTCACCAGCCTGGGTGAGAATCTTGGAGGTGAGGGTGTCGCCGCCACTTTGTACGACTAAATCCCTCCAGATCCTGTCCAGGTCGATGTGCAGGTCGGGGGGTAGCAGGCTGGAAAATGTCTGTCTCTTAACTTCTTCTAAGGTATAGCCAAAGAGCTTTTCGGCGGCGGCGTTCCAGCCGACAACGCGATGTTGGGTATCCCACTCAATGGTGGCCAGTGGTGCCTGGTCGCGGTAGCGCAGTAGGCGGCGCTCGGTATTGCGCAGCTCCATCTCGGTGCTTTTACTGGCGCTAATGTCGCGAGCCTCGGCGACCACCTCAACGACATGCCCGGCATCGTCGAAGATGGGGTGGGTGCCAAAGGCGAGCCACAGCTCACCTTCCAGTGTGTCAATCTTGATGTCCGAGAGTGTGCTTTTGCCAGCGGCGGCCCGGGCTATATCACTCTCAATAATGGCAGAGCTTTCCGGTTGATTGTCATACCAGGGGGCCTCCCAGAGTTTTTTGTTGAGCACTTGCTCGCGGGTGAAACCGGTTGCCAGCAGCGGGGTATTATTGACGAAGGAGAGGATACCATCCGGGTTGAGGATGCCGACCATGGTTTGCATATTATCAAAGAGCTTTTCCAGGCGCGCCTGTATCGACCTGGCTTGTTCGCGTAGCCGGTACTGTTCGCTGATATCGCTAAATACCAGGATACCACCCAGTATTTCCCCCTCACTATCGCGAATGGGTGCGGCGGAGTCGGCGATTTGGTACCTGCTACCACCACGGGCATGTAAAGTGGTGTGATTACTGAGGTGGACGATGTTGCCCGTTGCCATCAGTTTATCAATCGGACTGGCCAGGGCCTCACCAGTACTGGCATTGAAAATAGAGAATACGCTCGCCAAGGCTTGCTGCTGGGCCTCGGCAAAAGGCCAGCCGGTGAGTTGTTCGGCGATGGGGTTCATGCGGGTAATCAGGCCATTGGCATCGGTGGTGATCACTGCATCGCCAATACTATCGAGGGTGATGGCGAGGTTTTGCTCTCTCTCCTGGAGCTCGAGCAGTACCGCTTCACGCTCCTCTTCGACCTGGCGCCGAGTGCTGGGGTCACTGCCCTCTGCCACCAGTTGTATTACCTTGCCGGCGCCATCCAATACCGGGTGCAGGCAAAATTCGACCCAAATTCTCCCTTCGGGGGTGGCTATCTGAATATCGCCGGTGCTTGTCTCACCGGCAAGACCATTGGCAATGTGCTGGCGGATAATATCTTGCGAGCGAAGGTCATCGGTGAACCAGGGGCAATCCCAGAGTGGTTGCTCGAGGATGTCTTTGGCCTCGAGGCCGGAGGTTAGCAGGGGGGTGTTATTCACCAGGGTCACGTGGCCCTCGACATCGAGGATGGCAACCATGGTTTTCATGTCGTCAAACAGGCCCTGCAGGCGTTGCTGGGCTTCATTTGCCTCCTCTCGTAGCCGCCATTGTTCGCTGAAATCACGGGCTTCGGCCACCAGTTGTATGACTTTGCCATTGCCATCCCAGACCGGGTGGATGTTAAATTCGACCCATATACGCCCCTCGTTGGTATTTACCTGAATCTCCCGTTGGCTTGTTATACCTCGCAGGCCATCGTGCAGGGCTTGTTTTAAGATGGCCTGGGTTTTAAGGTCATCTGTATACCAGGGGCAGGTCCAGAATTGCCGACCAATAATATCTTCCTGTTTGAGGCCGGAAATCAGTAGGGGCGTATTGTTAATCAGGGTGATGCGGCCCTCGATATCGAGAATGGCGATCATGGTTTGCAAACCGTCAAACAGGTCTTGCAAGCGCTGTTGAGACAAGAGAGCATTTTCGCGGAGCTGCTTCTGCTCACTGATGTCGTGGGCCTCGACCACTAGAGCGGTGGTTTTCCCATTTTCAATAAGGGGTTCGATGTGCAGGTCGACCCACATCGTGCTAGCCACGGTGCGGCCGAGTACCTCTTCCGCTATTGCTTCGCCCCTTGCCGCACGGTGGATGGCATTGCGTATTAGGGTCTGCACCTGAATATCGTAGTTAAACCAGAAGCAATCCCAGAGTTTTTTGCCGAGGATGTCGTCGCTATTGAGCCTGCCAATCTTGAGGGGGGTTTGGTTAATAAAATTCACCGTGCCATCGGTATCGACTATGCAGACAAAGGTCTGCATAGCGTCGAACACGGTGCGCAGGGTTTGCTGTGAACTTGTCTCTGTCATAGGCAGCTTTGGCTTATTATCTGTGGCCCGAAAGTGCCTGGTAGCACAATCGATGGTCGTGCCTTCAAGCCCCCTACTGTAGTTTGACCTTAGTAGCATAGTGGCCAGAATGCTAAAATTACTTCACAAAAACACCGAGTCTAGTCCGGCTTGCCGACTAGGGTATCAGTAGGTCATGGCCACCGTCGTAGAGTAATTTCAGGCCAATGATTATCAGAAAAAAATAACAAATGCGGTAGACCAGTACTTCGCTGACCTTGTGCAGCAAGTAGTAGCCCAGGCGTACGCCGATGGGTGCCAGGGGGATGAGCACCGCAGAGGTCAGTAGGTTGGTGGTGTCGAATTGGCCGAGCCAGGTGTAGGGCACGAGTTTGACCAGGTTGACCGCGGCAAAGAAAACCGCAAAGGTGCCCATCAAGAGGGTTTTATCCATGCGCTGGGGCAATAAATAAATACTCATCGGCGGCCCGCCGGCGTGAATACCAAAGCTGGTAAAGCCGGCAATGGCGCCCCAAAAGCTACCGGCGACAGGAGTGGCCTCGGTCTTTACTTTGAGCCCCGGCCGCAGCCAGTAGTTGAGGCAAAAAGCAACGCACATAAAGCCAATTAACAGGCGTATTGCCGCCTCCGATAAATAGCTAAAGGTAAGGGCGCCGACGATGACTCCAAGCACAGCACCGGGCAGGGTGTACTCGATATTTTTCTTGCTCCACTGGCCGCGAAAGCTCCAGACGGCGACACCATCCATGACAATTAACAGTGGCAATAAAATTGCGGCGGCCTGCACGGGGGGCACGGCCAGGGACATTAGCGGCACGGCAATAATGGCGATGCCACCGCCAAAGCCGCCCTTGACCATGGCGAAAATGAGCACGGAGGGAATAGCGCAGAGATAAAAGAAGGGATCGCTAATCATGCCGGTACGGGAGCAATAGTCTTAGAAAGAGGCGCTATTCTAGCGGGCTAGCCGGTAAATATCGATGGCATCACGCGCGGTGTTTTGTACTTAAGTTGGGCCGGTGTAGGGCTTGTGGCGGCTTAACGGGGCAGCATATTTTAGCTTCGGTGTTGTCAGTGCAGCCCCTTAGTCGCTGGATGCGTGTAAACGGCGTTAATCAACCGGTAAATTGAACAGGGCTTTGACATTGTCGTGTACCACGGCGTCTTTCTGTGCCGCAGTGAGATTGGCCATTTGGCTGCCGATAATTTCCTGTGAATGGGGGTAGGTGGAGTCGGTGTGGGGGTAATCTGTCGCCCACAGTAATTTATTATTGTCGGTGAGTTTACTGGACTCGAAGGCGGTCTCATCGTCCTGAAAGGTAAACCATATATTGTCGCGAATGTATTCGCTGGGCTTGCGCGAAATAGTGCGCTCCAGCCCGGTGCCCATGCGTGCGGCGGCATGGTCGGCGCGATACATATAGTGGGGTACCCACCCGGCGTCGCCCTCGGCCACCACCATTTTCAGTTTTGGAAAGCGCTCGAAGACACCGCCGAAAAGAAACAGCCCGACAATGTTTTGCACACCGCGAATCATGTTCATAAAGCCATTGGCGGCATGACCGCGCTCCGCTTTAAAGGCGGTGGAGACGTCGTGATCTTTCATGGTGAGAATATGAAAGCAGATTGGTAGGTCGAGGTCGACAGCACACTGCCACAGGGCGTCGTAGTCGGGGTGGTCGTAATCTTCGTATTGGGGGTTGCCGGCCATCATCATGCCGTACATGCCCATTGCTTTGGCGGTGTGGAAGTCCTCAATGGTGTCGTCAATCGAGGCAAGGGCGGTTTGGGCGAGGCCAAAAAGTCGCTTTGGTTGTGCGGCACAAAAGCCTTGAAGCCAGCGGTTGTAGGCGGCAAAACAGGCTGTTTTGTAGTCGTAGTCGGGGTGGCCACAGAGCACCATGCCGACGGAGGCGTAGATCATTTCACCACAGAGACCGTCCTGATCCTGAACGGCCATGCGGGCGTTGGGCTCCCAACTGGCGGTGGCGATGTCGTCGAAGTTGGCCCTGCGCTGTTGGCGCAGTTGGTCGGGGGGTATGCCGGCGCCAGCTAGCAGGCCCAGTGGTAGGCGATGTTTCATGCCGTGAATTATAAAGGTGTCGACGCCGTGCTCGTTCTTCTCCAGTCGCGGTGCAATTTTGCGGTATTTTGGCGCGATAAAGTCAATATAACAGTGGGGTGGCTCGACGATGTGTGAGTCAGCGGAAATGCCGGATTTCATTGTTTTTTCCTTAGTATTGTCACCTCTGGGTGGTGACGGGCCGTCATTAGAAAATGTGAATAATTAATGGCCAACGCTAGCATGCCGAGATGCCAGGGAGGAATAGATGGAGATCAATTGCCGGCCTGTTGCATGGGCGAGGTGGCCGGGCTTGTGGGCATGTGCGAAAATTACGGACACAATGAATTATCGCTAAGGAGCCTTTGAACAAGTCCGGACGAAGTAAATGGCGAGATAAAATCTTTAGATTCAAGGCGTAAAGTGCACGTAATAGCGAGCTATTGCGAAGCTTTACAACGAAGAACTTGGATATTTTAGCCGCCAAATACGAGTTCATGACTTGTTTAGAGGCTCCCTGAATCCCCGAGGGGTAAGTGCCACCCATGTCAGAACCCGAAGCCACGCTGCGCCACAAAACCATCGCCATTCCCGAATCCCGACAGCAAGATGTACTGGCCGATTTACTGCTGCGTCGCGGTGCCACCGTACTGCGCTGCCCCTTGATTGCCATCAAGGACAGCCCCGATGTCGATGCCGTGCAGCGCTGGATGACGGCGATGATCGGGGGCAGCTTCGATGATTTTATTATTCTTACCGGTGAGGGTATGCGCCGTCTCGAGGCTTTTGCCGAAGGCTTCGAGTGCCGGCAGGACTGGCATCGTGCGCTGGCGACAGTGCGCAAAATTGTCCGTGGCCCCAAGCCGGTGCGCGAGCTGCGCAAACTGCAATTACACGCCGACCTGGCGGGAGCGGCCCCCACCACCGATGGCATTATTGAATCTTTACAAGAGGCTGATTTATCGGGGCGGCACATTGCGGTGCAGCTCTACGGCTCCAACCCCAATCACAAGCTGATTGATTTTTTGCGGGATAAGGGCGCACAGGTGAGTACGGTGGCACCCTATATTTACGCCTCCGAGTCGGAGCAACAGCAGGTGGTGGCCTTAATACACCAGCTCGCCGAGGGGGCGATAGACGCACTGCTTTTTACCAGTCAGCCGCAATATAAACGCCTCGCCAGCGTGGCCAAAAAAACCGGACTCGAGGCTTTGCTCACAGCGGGCCTGGAGGTGACCGTTGTCGGCGCCATTGGCCCGGTGATGGCGGATTATTTAAAAGCGCAGGGCGTGCGAGTCGACTTTATGCCCGAGGGCAGTTTTTTTATGAAACCCTTTGTAACGGCTTTGGGTGTTTTACTGGCCGAGCAATAGAGTGGTTTTAAGTTTGTTCGCGACAGCTTTTTACAGCGGGAAGGCGCTTAAGAAGACGATATAATGCGCTCTTATTATTAGACGGCTTTTTTTTAGTGGCAGAGCCCGGCATCAAAATACTAGTTTAGCGATGAAAAGAGGATATACAGTGACTTTGGACGACCTTATTCAACAGATAAAAAACAGGCCCAATACGGTCGAATTTGACCAGGTGATGGCGCTGATAGACAGCTGCTACGACTATACAGAAAGCGCATTTAGCAATGGCGTCGGTGATGACAGGGTTGAAAATGGGGTAGCTGAAAATGCCGGTTCCTGTCGGGTTTTTGCCTTTGCGCAGATTAATGGCTTGAATCAATCGGAAACTCTGGTCTGCTTCGGCAAGTATTTTCGCGAGGATGTGATCGCCCACCGCGATGGCACGGATCACGCTAATATTCGTACTTTTATGCGTCATGGTTGGCAGGGTATACGCTTTGCTCAGACCGTCCTGGTGGCGAAGTAGCCTCGTCGGTAAGGGCGCTTAAAGGATTGTCCAGTTCGCTGGGCTTTATATGGCGTATGGCGAGCACCTAGAATAAAAGTCTATAGGTTCAGTCGTGTCCATGACAATTTCTTTCGCGGGTATTAAAGACACTCTGCTTATCAAGCTGGCACCCTCGACAAGCGCGCCGATGTGTTTGTCGGTGCCGGCAGCACGCGCAGTTGAAACAAGGTATTAGTCGACTCGCACGGCGACTAGGGGGATGGATGCGCTTGAGGCCTGCTTAAGAAATTAGCCGATATTAGCGCGATTGCAAGTCGCGCCGTGAAGGAGGGGCGGGGTATCTGGTGCTAAAACTAATGAATCAGAGCGAGTGCGAGGCGATGAATCGCGCCCTGTGTGTAGCGCTTGTTTATAAGTTTGGCCACAAGCAGGCGTATTTTCAGTCACCCTCTTGGCGCCGTGCCACTCTCAGGATGACTGAAGAGGCCTTGATAGGGCAGCCTTACAACTCTCCCGTCATACGCTGCAGACGTATCCACGCCAGTGCGGAGTCGTAGCTGGCACTGGCGTGATTACCGAGGCTTTGCTGGCGTAGGTTCTGCGCCTCGAGGACTTCACTGCTACTGACCAGGCCCTCACGATAGCGGTTTTGGGTCATTTTCAAATTTTCCGCCGACTGTTCCAATACCTGTCCCAGCGCCCTGATACGTTGCTGTGTCTCGTCCAGGTTTAACCAGGCCTGGGTGACTTGCAGTTCGATAAGTTGTTGGTAGTCATCGAGCTGAGCCTGCAGGGCGGCCGCCTGGCGCTGTAACTCGCCGCCCCGGTGGTGAGTAATACCGCCATCGTAGATGGGCCACACCAGATTGACACCGTAGGTGAGCACCTCGTCGTCGAGCAGTAGGTCGTTGTCGAGATTGTGATAAGTACCGCTCAGGTAAACCTGGGGGCGGGTCACTGCCTTAATGGTCTTGGCGGTAAAGCCAAGGGCCTTGATTTTATGGGCCAGGGCCGAAAGCTCGGGGCGTGCCTGCAGGGCTCTGGCAGTTAGGGTTTGTATGTCGTCCAGGCTCATGGCGTGCACTGGCATGGGCTCGAGAGTGAAGGTTGTATCCAGGGGGCGATTGAGTAATTGGTTGTAGCGGGCACTGGCGACGGCGAGTTGGTTTTTGGCGCTAATGCCCCCCTGTACGGCATTACTCAGGGCGACGCTGGCCATTAATTCGTCATTGCGTGACACCAGGCCCTGTAAGTGTAGATTGCCGACATCATTTTTGTAGCCACTTAGAGCCGCAATATGGGCGCGGGCAATGGTATTGAGTTCGGTGATCTTTAGTACTTGAATATAGGCTTCGGCGACGGCTAACTTAATATCGAGGGTGGCTTGCTGATGGTCGTCCAGACTGGCCGCAGCCTGGGCCCTGGCGGCCTTGATACCGGCACTGATGCGGCCACTGGTATAGAGCGGCAGCGTGGCGACGGCACTGTAGAGCATGGCCTTGTCTTCGGCGATCTGCATTTCAAAGGGCACGCTGACCATGTCCTGTCCGGGGGGCGCATTGGGCAGGGCCGCCAGGGAATTGCCACTCAGGGTGGGGGCGCTATCGAGCTTGATATATTCGGCGCTTAGGGCGAAATTGGGCAGGCGAGCGGCCCTGGCGATATCGACCTGTTTTAGGGCAGCGAGCTGGTTTTGTCGGGCCGCTTCGACTTGCTTGTTTTGGCTCAGGGCCATTTGCCAGGCGCCAGTGAGATTTTCGGCCGTGGCGCTAAGGCCAGTGCCGAGGCCCGTGGCGGAGAGAATAACAGCGCCTAGCAGGTGTTTACCCGGTATTTTACTGGCTGTAAAAAAGCTCATGGAGATGTCCATAAAATTCGAAAATAATGCTGGGCCCGGCTTCACCAGGGGTTTACGCGGTGGCACTAGCGGCCCTGCGCTTGTCTTCGTTGAGCAAAAATTGATAAAACAGCAGGGGTACCACCACCACGGTCAACACGGTCGAGACAATGGTGCCGAAAATCAGTGAAATTGCCAGGCCGCCAAAAATAGGGTCGCTGATCATGATGCCGCTGCCGAGGATGGTCGACAGGGCAGTGAGCAAAATGGGCCGTAGCCGCAGCAGTGTGGCGGAGAGAATGGCCTCGCGCAGTGACTTGCCCCCGGCACGTAAATCGAGGACGAAGTCGATAATCAACAAAGAGTTTCTCACCACAATACCCGCCAGGGCGATAATGCCGATAATGGAGGTGGCGGTGAAGGATTGCCCCATCAGCCAGTGGCCAGGGAAAACACCAATCAGACCGAGGGGAATCGCGGACATGGCGATCAGTGGTATTTTAAAGGACTGGTAGTAGGCCACCAGTAAAATATAAATAAACAATACCGCCAGACCAAAGGCCTTCATCATGTCGTTGTAGGTGTCGAGGGTGAGACGAATTTCACCGTCCCAGAGGATGCGATAGCCCTCGAGGGTATTGGGGCTGACGCGACTAAAATTCAAACCGCTGGTGATGGTCTGATTATCACTGGCCGAGAGATTTTCCAGCTGCTTGTTGATATGCAGGATGGCGTAGAGGGGGGCCGACTCGGTGAGCTCACCGGCGACAAAGACGACGCGCTCATAGTCCTTGCGGAAGATGGGTTTTTCGGCGATGACCTTTTCCACGCGGGTTAATTCCGAGAGGGGAATACTCTTACCCTGGGCATTGCCAACCTCGTACATGGACAGACCCTCGGGTTCGATATTGAAGCGCCTGGGGACCAGCAACTTGATGGCGACGGGCTGTAGTTCATCGTCGAGATGGATGCGTCCGATCTCTTCTCCGAGGGTAATTCTGCGCAGCAGGGTGGCAATCTGCAGGGGATTGACCCCGGCCAGTGCGGCCTTTTCGCGATCGACGCTAACGTGATATTGGGGAATGCTATCGGGCAGTGAATCGTGGACTTCAACCACGTCGTAGGTGTTGTTGAAGGCCTCACTGACCTGGCTGGCAATATCTTCCATCACCGCAAGATCTCGACCGTAGATCTCGGCCAGTACCGTGGCCTGCATGGGGGGGCCGGGTGGATCTTCGACCAGCTGGATGAGGCTACCGGGAAAGCTCGCCTGAATGGGTGCCAGGAGGACGCGCAGTTCGCGGACGATGGTGATGGAAGTGGTACTACGCTGATGTTTGTCACTGAGATTGACGCGGATTTCCGCCACGTGGGAGCCCTTTTTATTGGCCGCCCCGCGTAGTAGGCCATTAAAGTCGATGACACCCGACTGGCCTATCCAGGTTTGGTAGTTTGTGATGTAGAGCTGATCGCGCAGCACCGTGCCAATTTCTCGGGCGATGTGGTCTGTCACCTCAACGGCGGTGTTTTCGGGCATATCAATGGTGATATTGAAGGTGTTCTTACTGTCCTTGGGCAGCATGGCCAACTCCACACCGAGTAGTGATTGCGGGCCGGTGATGCCTGCGGGGCGTAAGAATTGCCAGGCCGGCTGTAGCAGGGCGAGGGCGATGGCGATAATAATTAGAGCAAATACTTGCAGGCGCAAGGGGCGCTTGTCGATCAAGGGCTTGAGAATACGTTCGAAAATTCGCGTCAGTCGCGAGTCGTCGCTGGAATCGTTAAGCCCGGTGCTGGGCTCGCCATGGCCGGTTTTGAGCCAGCGGAAGCAGGCCCAGGGTGTCACCACATAGGCGATAATGACCGAGGCGAGCATGGCAATGGGCACATTGAAGGCCAGGGGGTAGAAATACTGACCGACCATGCCGCTGAGAATAAATTGCGAGGCGAAGACCAGCATCACCGCAAAGGTGGCGAGGTTGGTGGGGTTGCCGATTTCGTTGGTGGCGAGAATAGTGGCCTGGGCCTTGTCACCGTCCTTGAGGGAGGCGTAGTGGCGGTGAATGTTTTCGACCACCACAATGGCGCCGTCGACCAGCATGCCGAGGGCGAGGATCAGGGCAAACAAGGTGACGCGGTTGATGGTGGGGCCAAACAGGTAATCGGCGCCGAGGGTCAATGCCAGAATGAGGGGCACGGCGAGGCCGACGATGGAGGCCTCCTTCCAGCCCAGGAAAAACACCGTGATCACGAATACGGAAACTAGGGCGATGCCGAGGTTTTCGATCAGCAGGTTGACGGCGTCGTTGGCCTTTTTACCATCGTTGCGTGTCACTACCACTTCAATGTCGGCGGGGATAATGGTGCGCTGCATGGTCTCTATGCGTGCCAGTACCTCGTCCGCCATAAACACGGCGTTGCTACCGGTGATTTTGGCGACCGCGATGGTCACTGCGGGTAGCTCGGGGTCGGCATAGCGATCGAAGCGCGGGTCGGCCTGGCCAAAGGCGAAGCGGCTCAGGGTGTCGCGCTCGGTGGTGGGGCCGTCGACGATGGTGGCGATATCGGCTAAATACACCGGCCGCTGACGGTGGGTGCCGATGATGAGTCTTTCCAGCTCGATGGCGCTGGAAAGTTCGCCCTTGAACATGACTTGCGACAGGGTGTTGTGATTGGCCGTGGGGCCGAGGGGGCTCGAGAGGTTTGCGGCGACGAGGGCCTGGCGCACCTGGTCGAGAGAGACGCTAAAGGCCTTTAACTTGCCGGGGTCGATTTCGATGGCAATTTCTCGGTCGCGGCCACCGCGCACTGTGGTGGCGGAAACGGTTTTCAGGCTGCGCAGGCCCTCCAGCACCCGGTCGGCAACGCGTTTGAGCTGGTAGTCATCGTAGCTCTGTGAGGCCAGGGTCACGGTGACAATGGGCACGGTATCGACGTCAATACTTTGAATCAGTGGCAGGGAGGTACCGGCGGGCAGACTGTCGCGCTGACCGAGCACCTGGTCGTAGAGTTTGACCAGGGATAGCTGCTTGTCCTCACCGACTTCGAATTGCACCATTAAGATGCCGACCGAATTCATCGAAGTGGAATAGACGTGGTCGACCCCGGTGATCTGTTTGACGATGTTTTCCAGGGGCTGTACTAACAGGTGTTCGATTTCTCGGGGCGAGGCGCCTGGTAGGCTGATAATGACGTGGGCGCCGGGCACCACAATTTGTGGGTTTTCCTCCCGGGGGGTGTAGGCAATGGCGACAATGCCCAGCAGCAGGCAACCGAGGACAAAGAGTGGGGTGATTTTGGATTGTACAAAGAAACTGGCCAGTAGCCCGGCTGGATTGAGGCGAGGCTTACTCACTCTGGGCAACCCCGGCGGTGATGGTGTCATCTTCGCTGAGACCGGCAGAGGCGGTGGCGACAATCCGCTCCCCGCCCTTTAGTCCCGCAGCCACTTCTATCATCTCGGGCCACTGGCGCCTGGTTCTGATCCAACGAAAATGGATGCGCTGCTGCGGGTCGACAACATAGACCCCTTCGAGACCACCCTTAACAATGATGGCGCTGGGGGGTACCACCAAATTAGCGGCCTCGCCGACCTTGAAATGGGCGCGACCAAACATACCCGAGTGCAGGTTAACGATATTGGGCAGTTTGACTTTGACCTTGTAGGTGCGTGACACGGGATCGCCGGCGTGGACAATTTGCGCCACGGTGCCGGTGAGAGCGTCGGCCACATTGTCGATAGCCAGCCGCACGGGATCGCCAACTTCAATATGGGACAGTTGGGATTCGGCGACATAGGTTTCAAACAACAGCTGGTCGCGAGATTCCACCGTCAGCAGGGGGACACCGGGGGAGGCCAGATCGCCGGCCTGCTTATAGCGGGCCGAGATAATACCGTCGGCCGGGCTGGCAATATGGCTGTACTGGCGCTGGGAGCGAGCGGTGGCAAGGGCGGCCCTGGCGCTGGCCAGGCCCTCTTGTGCGGTGTTGGACTGGAGGCGGGTTTTGCGCAACTTAACCTCTGAAATACTGCCCTCTTTGAACAGCTTATTAAAACGCTGGACGTCGGAGGAAAGGTCTTTGGCGAGGGCACTCGCCGAGTCGACACCGGCCTGAGCCTGCAGAATGGCATTTTCAATGCCGACATCGTCGAGGTTGAGTAGCAGTTGGCCGCGTTTTACCAGGTCGCCCTCACGCACCTCCAGGGTCTTGATATAGCCAATGATCTTCGAGCTAATGTCGATGCGTTGATCGGAAATCACCGAGCCGATCACCGTATACTCACTGCTTAACTGCGTTTTCTCGAGGGTGATAAGGGGCAAGGTCCACTCTTTACTGGTGCGCGTTAGCTGTTCTGGTTTTTCAGTGCAGGCCAGTAGCGCGCAGGAGCTTAGAATGATGCCGATAAGTGCCGAGCGGGGTGTAAACATAAGATCCCGTTGTCCTAAAATTTGTCACGAAAGGTGATTGTTGAGCTTAATCATAGATCGATTCAATAACTTGAGACTAGCTTAGCAACTTGAGGGCAGGCCGTTTTTCAAGAGGTTGATGATATGGGCGCTAATGACCCGGGGCTGATCGTGCACCGCTTTGTTGCCAGGCAGATATTGCCGACCCTGCTGACTCTGAAAGTGGCAGAGTACGAGGCCGATAATCGAAATCGATAGCATATGGGGGTCGTAGGAGGGACTGAAACTTTCGGCCAGTTTACGAGTGGTGATAAACAGGTCGGCAAAAACATCTTTGACCAGGCTCTGCATGCGCTTGGTGTTGCTGTCGAGTAATACCCACTGCAATAATTTTTGAAAGTCGTTTTCTTTATTGAGTGTGGCGACAAACCAGATAATGAATTTTTCCAGGTTGGCGATGGCCTCGTCCTTGTTTTCAATCAGCTCCTTGGCGGCAGTGGTTTTGGTTTCAAAGGCATGTTTTACCGTCTCAAAGTACAGGGCTTCCTTGTCTTTAAAGTGGTAGTACAGGGCCGCGGGGGTGAGTTCGCTCTGACTGGCGACATTGCGTATCGACACGCCATCGAAACCCGATTTGGCAAATAGGGGTACGGCGAGATTGAGGATATCTTCGCGAGACTTACGAGGGGTTTTTGACATTTTCTGGGCTCTAATTTAGCCGAATCTTGACTGAACGAACGTTTAATTAATTTTAATCTTTGTGTCCAGTGAAATCAAGATATCGCTGGCGCTTTTGTTGGGCCTAGCACCTGCCAGTGATAACCTAGAGCCAGCGCCTTACCCTTGCCCGGTAATCTCCATAGGCAGGTTGGAAGTACTGCGCGAGGTATTGCTCCTCGGGCAAGATCACATAGTATTGTAACAAGCCAATATTAAGGGGTAGCAGCAGTGCCAGCCAAAGATTGAGTGTTGAAAAAAACATGGCAAGTAAAAGTAAGCTGAAACCGAGATACATCGGATTGCGAGAGTATTGAAAGGGTCCAGAGCTCACCAGGTTGGCGACGGCACGGTGGGGCAGCAGGGTTGTTTTGTGTGTTCTTAGGGTGAGAATGGCCCAGATAATAAGAAGTAGTGCGCCGATGAGGGTAGCGACGGCAAGCTGCCCATGTAATGCGGATTCGACATTTAAAAACTGTGGTGGCTCGAGGGGCAGGTATTTATCCAGAAAATAGGCGCCGCCAACACAGATCAGAGGGTAGATGGCCGGAGGTAGGGGCATTTCAGCACCGTCGATGGGGTCTGGTTGAGGGGCTGTCATGGGCTGTCCTGAGCATCGGCCCGCTGTCGGGCTAGGGGTCGCAAGTATGCGTGTTCTGGCTGCTGGATTCCAGATTGCTTGCGAGCCGACTGATGAGGCTGCTGACGGCGACTTCAACGGTGAGGATGCGCGGTCCCAGGGAAGCGGCGGCGAAACCCAATTCGGCTAACTTTTCGATTTCATAGGGAATAAAACCACCCTCTGGGCCAATGGCCAGGGTGAGGCCAGTCAGTGGCGTTGCAGGCAGCGAATGTGCTGCGACAGGGTGGGCGACGAGTCGAGTGGTGTCGCCGGCGATGGCATCGAGCCTGTCTTCGACAAAGGGCTTGAAATAGGGATGCAAATGTACCTCGGGGAGCTGGGTGTCAATGGCTTGTTCTAGCCCGAGGATTAATTGCTCGTGGATTTTATCCGGCTCTAGAAAGGGGCTCTGCCAATAGCTTTTTTCCACCCGCCAGCTGCCGATTAAATGTATTTGTTTGATACCCAAACTGGTACTCGCCTGCAGAATGCGCCTCAGCATTTTGGGCCGGGGCAGGGCGAGGATGAGCTTGAGGGCCAGTGGCGGTGGTGGTGGTTCGGTGAGCTCAATACGCAGGTCGGCGACTTCCCGGTTCAGGCTGAGAACTTCTGCACGGCCTATTTTGCCATCGAGCAGACCGGCCTTTAAAAAGTCGCCGGTTTTGGCCTTGAGGACACTGTTGATATGGCGCAGGCGACGGCCGCGAATTTGCACCTGATCGCGGTTAATAAAATCGTCGGGGTGAAGGAGTAATAGGTTCATGTTGATGCGCGATGACGGGAGTCGCGCTGATGGCACCGTGTTCATAAATAATGATTGGTGCCCCGGAGAGGATTCGAACCTCTGACCTGCCCCTTAGGAGGGGGCCGCGCTATCCAGCTGTGCCACCGGGGCCGTTGATACAGACAGAGTCTGTGCGGCGCACATCTTAACGGTAGGGGGCGTGCTACTCAATAGCGGGCATGCCTGACTTTTATCTATCCATGCACCGATTGGCATTAGAGACTGATATTTATGGGTAAAAAGGATAGACCATGGGGATGACGATGAGGGCAATACCGGTATAGAGCAAGGAGGTGGGTAGGCCGATTTTTAAATAATCGCGCCATCGATAATTGCCGGCACTGTAGACCATGAGGTTGGTCTGGTAACCGTGGGGGGTGATAAAACTGGCGCTGGCACCAAAGGCGACAGCCATAATAAAGGGCATGGGCTCACTCTGATATTGGCTGGCCATACTGAGGGCGATGGGGAAGGTGAGTGCGGCGGCGGCGTTATTGGTGACGAGTTCGGTGAGCAGCAGGGTGAGTAAAAAGCAGGCAATTAATGCGGGATAGACACCCTGTGTCCCCGGTGCACTAAGGATCAGGTCGGCTAGTAAATTGGCGACGCCGGAATCCTGCATTGCCTGGGCAAAACCCAGGGCGGCACCGATAACCACGATGAGCTCGAAGGGAAAGTGGCGGCGTATTTCATTAATGCTAAGTAGTTTGCTGGCAATCAGTGCGCCGAGCATGAGCAGTAAACCCTTAAACAAGGGCAGGATGGCCATGGCCGAGAGGGCGATGACGGCAATAAAGCCGGCAATGATGGCGAGTTCGGCGGATACAGGTAGGTGTTCTCGGGTGTTGACGCCGCCGAGTACGATGAAGTTGCGGGGCAGGTTGTGTCGGGAGTGGAAATCGTGGCCGGTGGCTAGCACCAGGCTGTCACCGGACTGTAGCTTTATTTGCCCGAGCCCGCCGCCGAGGCGCTGATCACCGCGGCGTACGGCGACGACGGCGGCGTCAAACATGGCGCGAAAATTCACTTCGCGCAGGGGGCGGCCGGTGATGGTGGCATTGTGACTAACGACGACTTCACTGAGGTTTTTGCGCAGGTTATTTTGGTCGTCGTCAAAGATGCTTAAGCCTTTAAACTGGCTGAGAGTTTGAATGTTGGCAATGTCGCCCGCGAAAATTAGGGTGTCGTCCGCCTCTATGATTTCCTCCGGCGAAACCGGGCTAATGATGTGATGATCGCGGATGATCTCGACCAGAAAGAGATCGACCAAATGACGGAAGCCATTATCGAGCAGAGATTTGCCGATCAGTGGTGAGTCGTTCTGTACCTTTGCCTCGAGAAAGTAGGTTTTACTCTCTACGCTATCCACTGCTCGGCAGGGCAGTACTCGCGGAGCAATGAGTAGCAATAAAAGCATACAGCCAATAAAAACTGGCGCACCGATGGCGGTGAAATCAAACATGGAGAGAGGGGGGAGGCCGTTTTCTATCACCAGGCCGTTGAGCACCAGGTTGGTCGAGGTGCCTACCAGGGTCAGTGTGCCACCCAGGATTGAGGCGTAGGAGAGGGGGATGAGTAGCCGTGAGGGTGCCAGTTTTTTTTGGTTTGTCACCACACCCATAAAGGAGGCAACCACGGCGGTGTTATTGCTAACCGAGGAAACGAGGCCGGCAGTGAGTCCGAGTTTGAGTAGGGCTTGCGAGTAGGTACCGCTGAGAATACGCTGGCCCAGGCGGGAAAAAAGCTGGGTTTTTTCAATGGCGAGCACCAGCATGACCAATAAAACCAGTGTGGCGAGGGCTTCATTGGTGTAGTGCTTCAGGGCGTCGCCTAGGCTGATCATGTCGAACAGATAGAGGCAGGAGATGGCGCTGCTAAATAGGAAAACGGGACGAATGCGTGTTGCGGCCAGGCCGAAGAGAATGCCGATCAGGCAGAGCGTGACAATGATTTGTTCCTGGTTCATGTCTGTCGCCGGCTAAAAACAACACCGTCAACGTGACATTGTTTTTGTCTCGGGTTTTGCCAGTTGATTGCTCCGAACAGGGGACTTAGCCTAATCAAACATATCTGCCTGTTCATCAACAATGACATCGAAGAGGGATTGAAAGGCGAATTTTGCGGATTCTTCGCTGCCGACGGTTTGATAGGTGAGGCTGGCAATATCGGGGCGTATTAATTTTGGGGTGCCGGCCGCTTCGGCGAGCAATTGGGCCTGACAGTTGCGCTCCATGGTGATAAACCACCATGCGGCGGCATCGACACTGCCCCCCACTGTGAGTAGTCCGTGGTTTTGCAGGATGCAGGCCTTGTTTTGGCCCAGGGCTGTGGCAATGCGCTGGCCTTCATCCATATCGAGGACGACGCCGGTAAAGTCATCGAAGAGTGCGTGGTCCTTATAAAAGGCGCAGGAGTCCTGCGTGATGGGGTCGAGTTTTTTGCCCAGGGTTGACCAGCTTTTACCGTAGATGGAGTGGGCGTGGGCGGCGGCAATAACGTCGGGGCGGGCCTCGTGTATATTGCCGTGAATAGTAAAGGCTGCGCCATTGAGCAGGCCTTCTCCCTCGATGACCTCACCGCGATGATCGACCAGTAGCAATTGCGACATCTTGATTGTTTTAAAGGAAACACCAAAGGGGTTGACCCAAAAGCGCTCGGGGTACTCGGGGTCGCGCACGGTGATATGGCCGGCGGCACCCTCGTCAAAACCAAATTTACCGAAGAGACGAAAAGCGGCCGTTAGTCGTTGCTTGCGGTGTAGGCGCTCGGCGGCGACAGATGCAAAGGCTTCTGTCCGCTGGCCGTAACCCTGCCCGGCCATAACGATTGAATTGACACTGTTTTTTGTACTGTCCACCTTATTGCTCCTTGCCGAGGTCTGCAGTTTGAGCTTAAGTGGCAGAGCTTAGCACAGGGCGGTGTGAAAATTAGTTGTGACTTTACCCGCGTGAAATAGAGTCGTGGGCCCTATTCAAAACTGCTGATTGTGGGGTTATCCCCTGTACTCCTCAGCTGGTAGAATAGTAAAAAATGCATGTCCACCCTTTGAAATAGCGGTGCTGGTGCGAGCTTTTAAAAGGGTGGTAGATAAGCAATGAAAAAATACTTTATTCACGGCGGCTCACTTGGCCGCTGGTATAGCGCCGGGCATCCTGTTTTTTACTTATTCTTGATGCTTTTGCTAACACCCTTGTTGGCCTCGGCCCATAATATATCGGGGGCCAATGCGAGTTTTGTCGAAGGCCTAGATGGCCCGGCGGTGCTTCCCTATATGTATCTGGGGGCCAAGCACATGGTTACCGGCTACGATCACTTACTGTATTTGGTCGGGGTGGTTTTTTTCCTGCTACGCCTTAAAGATGTCATTCTCTACGTCAGTCTGTTCACTCTGGGTCACAGCCTTACCTTAATGGGCGGTGTCTTACTGGAGTGGAATGTAAATGCCTACCTTATCGACACAGTAATCGGTCTTTCGGTGGCCTATAAGGCCTTTGAAAATATGGATGGCTTTAAACAGTTTTTTGCCTGGCAGTTAGACGCCAGGGCAGCGGTGTTAATTTTTGGCTTGTTTCACGGTCTGGGTCTGGCGACAAAATTACAGGACTTGTCTCTATCGGCCGATAGCTTGGTGATTAATATGCTGAGTTTTAATATCGGTGTGGAAATTGGTCAGGCGCTCGCTCTGGCTGGGATTGTCACCGTGCTGGGGTTTTGGCGGCGCCGCAGTTATTTTAAAGGGCAGGCATTTGCGGCAAATACCCTGTTGATGAGTTTGGGCTTTATGTTGGCGGCTTATCAATTTGCCGCTTACCTATGGGCATAATTGAGACAAAGAGAGGCGTGTTAATGAATAAGGATACAAGGGAGATGAAGGTCTTGCCAGGGGATAAGTCTAGGATTTTATGGGCCAGCTTACTGGCTCTGGTTTTTGCGGCGGCGGTGTTCACCGCCTTTATTTTGCCGGCAGAGTTTAATAGAGACCCCTTGGGCACGGGCGCGGCCATGGGTATTGCCGGCTTGTCGCAACCAGCAGCTGTTAACGCGGTGACGGTACGCAAGGAAGCGGCGGGCTTCCACCAGGACGCTGTTGAATTCCAGCTCCTTCCCTTTGAGTTCGTGGAGTATAAATATCAATTGGGTAGGGGTGTCAGCATGCTCTATAGCTGGACAACTAGCAAAACGCGGGGAGGGGAGGCGAGTTCGGTTTCCTTTGATTTTCACGGTGAATCCCATGAGGTCGAAGACTATGAAGAGAGCTACAGTATGGGTGATGGGGATCGTGAAAATGGTGCCTTTGTCGCCCCCTTTGATGGCATCCACGGTTGGTTTTGGGCAAATCATGGCTCGGAGACGGTAACGGTAAAACTAATGACCACGGGTTTTTACACCCAGAGCCTGGAATTTCGTGATGGCTTTGTGAAGAAAAAGAGTTTGGGGGAGTCGCCCTAGGGGCATTTTTTGGAGCAGGTCTTTGTTGGGGGAGGACTTTATTGAAACTCTGCCGAAGTAATACCGGGAAGTGTTACTTCAGCAGAGGTGTCGCGTACCAATAGGAGGAGTTGAGTAAGAGGGGTTTAAAAACTAGGGCGATTCCTCTGCCTCATCGCCCTGAACATAGACCGAGTGGCAGGATTTGCAGACCCGGTAAATTTGACCGCCGGCATCAAACAGGGCGTCGGAGTCCTGGTTTTTAGCGGCTGCCTGAGCGAGTAGTCCGGCATCAACCAGACCCTGGGCAATATTTTGCCAGCCCTGGTCGTCAACGGCCCGCCCGGGCATCAGTAGTAGGTTGCCACTGGCGGCAACCACGGCTGCGTTGTGTTCAACGGCCAGCCAGCCCTCGTCGGTAGTCGGTGCCAGTTCTCGAGTGCCGGCGGCGGTAATAATGCTACCGGCCGAATCCCAGACGCTATCCGCTGCAGGGTCAAGTACCCACTGCATAATGTGCTTAACATCGCCGCTTAGTTTGAAGGAATTGCCGGCTGCCTGTTGCACCGGCGCTACTGCCTGTTCAGAGGGGCTGCAGCCCGCCAGTGTCAGTAACAGCGCAGCGAGTGCGAGTTTACCTTGCTTCATTGAACGCATTCCCCGCTGTGCCTATCGGCCAGAATCCGCGCCATCTTGCGGTGCGCCGGTACCGGAGGAACCCATAAACAGTTTCTTGCCGTTGGCCAGTGTGATGTTACGGCCATTGGCGCTATTGGAACGGTCCTTAGCCTGGTAGCCCTCGACGACAATCTCTGTGCCAATGGCAATTGAACGCTTATTAATGCCTCGGCGCAGCAGGGTGTTGGGAGTGCCGCCTTCAATTCTCCAGGCTTCTTTGGCGCCATCGGCTTTGACAACTTCAATGTGGAACCAGGCGTGGGGGTTGACCCACTCAATTCTAACCACGGCGCCACGCAAGGTGAGTGGTGCATCGGCGTCAAATTCGGCACCAAAGGCGTGGTGGGCGTAGGACTGGGCGGAAACTAGTGAGCCCAGCGCTAAGCCAGCTACGGTGAAAACTTTTTTAAAAGACATGAGATTGGCCTCAAGTTATATAGTTGATTGAATGCGAACAGTTTTGCTGTTTCTGTCTCAATGAGCTTAGTCTAGTGGCTTTGCGCGCAATTTTCCGTAAAGAAGTTCTTCAACAAATTCGACACATTTAAAATCGAGTAATTGCATATTGGCTTCCATACGGCGATAGAGGGGCATGCTGATTTTCCAGGGCTTGGTATAGGTCTGGGGGTCGGTCAATGTAGCCTCATACTGAATGTGGTTTGGGCCCATTAATGTATAGCGCTCGACCACGTGTAACTGGTCGCTGTGATGATTGCCGGAGCGGTCAAGCCAGGTGCCAGGGTGTAAGCCGGTGACATCGACAACCAGGGTGTCGCCGTCCCAGGAGGCGACGGATTGGCCCATCCAGCTATCGACGGGGGCTAGACCGGGGTCCTTCATGAAAATATCTCTATCGGCACCGGCATATTGATAGGTAATGAAGACAGAGTCGTCACCCTGGAAGATCTGAAAGGGCTGGGGCATATAGGTGGCCCTGGGTACACCGGGGAGATAACACTTGATCTCGGGGTCGCGTTCCAACCAATGAAGCTGGTTATCTTTTTTAATGGCTAGTGCTTCAGGTGTATAGGGGATCTTGCCACCTACAACCACGCCGAGACTGGGGGGGACGGAGCCAACGGCGCCCAGTTTAACTAAATCTTTTGCAGGGATGGGGCCACCAGGGCCGTCACGCAATTCCAGGGAGGGGCGTGCCATATGCATTTCTATATCGTAATTGGCCTCATTCATGGTTTGCCAAATACCGTTGAAATCGGGGTGTACTCCGTCGGCAGCACGCGGTGCTTTGTAGCTATTGTCTGCGGCAAGGATGCCGGCAGAGAAGATGGATAGCGCTGAAATCAGCGCTATTTTTCGCACAGAATTAAAGTTCACGATTGAGTTTCCCCTTGTTTTTATCGAATACCTAAGCATAACCCACCTGATGCTCGCATGGGAAGTCGAGGGGTAGAGGGGGCACAATATACAGCCACATGGTTGAGTTGTTGATATGGGTTGTATGTGCTTGGTTGATGATAGGGGCTCGCTTGAACACTTACTTTCCAGTAACATTGGTGTGTTACATCCATTGTGTAATCTTCGTTTTTTACGTGGTAATGCGCACCAAAAGACTAGGGAAAAAAGACAATGCTCAACGAGCTACTGCTAAAATTTGCAACATGGCTTGATACCTTTCAAGCGAGTACTGATCTGCATGAAGCCCTCTATATGTACGGTTGGGTTGAGGGTACTCACGTATTAACATTGACACTTTTTCTCGGCATGTTACTGGTAATTGATCTGCGCTTATTGGGTGTGGCTTTTAAAGAAATACCCGCATCGACCCTCATCGAGCGTCTCGATAGGCCAATGATGATAGGTTTTATTATCATGCTTATTAGTGGTGCTCTGCTGTATTTTGCAATTCCCGTCAGGTCCACTCAAAGTATTTGGTTTCGGGTGAAAGTCATCTTATTAGTCGCTGCGGGCATCAATGCCCTGTTGATTCGCAATATGACGCGAGCCTCCGATATGAGTTGGGATAACGACCCGGTACCACCGAAACGCATACGAATCGGTGCTACTTTGTCCCTTGGCCTTTGGGCCTTGGTCGTGGCCGCTGGCCGCATGATGGCCTACGACTGGTGGGATTGTCACAAGGAAATACCCTATTTTATGTATTGGGCCGCTGGTTGCGTCAACGAAATGGCCGCGTTCGAATAGGCGATTTTCCAGTCAGGACAGTGTTTTACTTAGAATTTTGCGATAAGGCCCCAAGGGGGAGATAAGAGATGGATGTAGTTTTTATATTTCAATGGTTGGATACTTCGGCGCTGGCCGATTTTACCAAGACTTGGGCCGGTCTTTTTGCGATGGTGCAGACCGTACATATCCTCAGCATGGTGATGCTATGTGGAATGATGATGCTCGGCGATTTGCGTATGCTCAATGTAGTCTTGAAGGGCGTGCCCTCTGAGGCGATCATTGCCAACACTAAAAAATGGATTTATTTGGCACTGGTGCTGATCATTCTCTCGGGTATTTACGAGGCCTCCGCCATAGCCATGAAGCTGGCCTACAACACCTTTTTCTTTGCGAAAATGGCGGGTCTGAGCATGGGTATTATTTTTATGCTGAGTCTTCGCAATGCGGTTTATCTTCGCGCCCCGGAGCAAATTGGCGCGAACGGCGAGCGCGCTGAGTCGGTGCCCGTTTGGGTAGTGAAGTTAGTAGCACTGGCCAACTTGCTGATATGGTTCAGCGTCGCGGCCACAGGCCGTTGGATTGGGTTTTCTTAGGTTCTGTGGGAGTAATCATGACTACAAATACATTGAGTAAAGTAGCTGCAATTTTTTCTATTGCCATCATTGTTGGCTGGGGTTTCTATTGGAGTGTACAAGTAAGGGATACCATGTGTTTACTAGAAATGGCTACCTCAGAAGAGATGCCTGAGTGCGCAGACACTTTGTAGAAGCCCTTTCTACTTTAGTTTGATCACCAAAATTAGCTGTCAATAAAAGCCTGCTGGCTACGCTGCCAGTGGGGTTTTGACCTGAATATAAGAGAGTAAGTCGGTTTATATCATCGGACTCTTGGGTTACTAACTCCTCGTTATTGTTGAGAGGGGTGGTATTTCCGCAAAGCAAGAGTCGCGGAGGTATCAAGGTAGGGGTACTAAGTCGATTTAGTCAATGGCGGTTCAACGATGGTTGCTTAGGCGTCATGTTGTCTGTAGTGACAAAGCTTTGCCCCTACTTCTTCGATCACCGTCCGGCACGAGTAGGCTTTATCAGTGCTGACAGACAGATTGCAAGCGGCATAGGCTATTTGTTTTATGCCGATGGCCTTGCCGTAGCACCCCGCCTTTAATAGTCACCACAAACCAACACCCCCGCCTTTAAAAGGGCATCAATTTCAGTCTCACTGCGTTGTAGAAAGTCACGCAATATTTCTCGGTTGTGTTCACCCAGGGTGGGTGCGCGGTAGTCGGGTACTTCGGGGTAGGCACTGCTTTTGATGGGCATGCCGGGTATTTGAAACTCGCCGGCTATGCGGTCATTCACGGTACGCACGGTGCCGCGCTCGACAAGGTGAGGATAGCTCAAGGTTTCTTCGACACTTAAGATTGGCGCACAGGGGATGCCGTGGTTTTCGAGGGCACTTACTGCGCTGTGAACATCGCTAAAGGTGGCGAGCCATTCTTCTATCAACTTAACCACCTCATCGCGGCGTTCCAGACGATCGGCGTCGGTGGCAAATTGAGGGTCATCCACTAAGTCGGGGCGGACCATGGCGGCACAGAGATCTGGCCAGTGGTGCATAAAACCCATCAAGACGATATTACCGCCACTGCCGGTAAAGATCCCTGCCGGACAGAGGTAGCTGAGGTGGCGACCGGCCCGCATGGGCTTGATCTCGCCGCCACTACCGCTGGCCTGATGCACATTAATTTCGTGGCAGTGGTAGTAGCAGTCGAGTATGGCGATGTCGAGGTGTTGCCCCCGGCCGGTGCGTGCACGGTTGAGCAGGGCGGCGGCAATGGAGAAGGCGCCGTGTACCCCGGTGCTGACATCGCCAATACCGGCCAGGGGAATATGGGGGGCTTCATCGGCCTCACCAATCATTGAGGTAATACCCGCATAGGCCTGGGCGATATAGTCGTAGCCGGGTTTGTGGGAGAGGGGCCCGGTTTGGCCGAGGGCGGAGATGGAGCAGAGAATAATATCGGACTTCAGTTCACAGAGCTCCTCATAGCCCAGGCCCATCTCTGCCATGATGCCGGGTTTGAAATTTTCCACTACCGCGTCGCAGTGGGGCACCAGTTCTTTGACCAGTGCCAGCCCCTCGGGATCGCGCAGATTCACACAGAGGCTTTTTTTATTGAGGCTTTGTTGGATGATGTAGAGACTGCGCTCGCCGCGAAGTTTGGATATACCGCGCACCATATCGCCGCTGCCCGCCGGTTCGACCTTGATAACCTCGGCACCCAGCTCGGCAAACATGCGCGTACAGCTGGGCCCAGCCAGTGCGCGGGTGAGGTCGAGAATGCGGATGCCGCTCAACATATGTTCGTTGGTGTTTGTCATACCAGTGACTCCCTGAATTATTATTAGCCCTCTCCCCGATTGTGCAGTGGTGGACGGAGAGTGAGGGTGTGGGATGTTTTGTTCACAGACCGTAACAGATATAGACGCTTGCGGTGACAATTCATCGTAGACGCAGTAGCTGGTTGACTGGCAGGTCGTAAAAAAGTTTGGCGTGGGAAGTTTTTAAACTCGTCTGCCTGGTTCCTTAAACAGTGTTGCCTGAATGATAAATTACTCACGTTTTAGTGTTGTTTTACAGGCCAAAGCGAGTATATATGGAGTACCAAGAGAACAGATGACTAAGGAGAATATTTTGCTGCGGGTAAAGCTTAGGTTTAATAGTTGCCACTCGTGGGCAGTACCATTACTGCTTGTATTACTCACCGTGAGTACGGGTTGCGCTAGAAACGAGATACATGCTTCGGTTAAATTCGAGAATATTGCCTTATCAGCGGAGGGCTTAGAAACTTTTGGTATTGGCTTTATTACGCCTTCTACGGTGACAGGGCGTGAACAGGATATACAGAGCCTGGCATTTATCTTTGCCCGGGTGATGGAGGACCGGCGGTCTAATATGCGTGTGATAAGCCTTCCCGAGACCTTGAGTGCGATCAATCGGGCCGATCTTGCCGATGAATATAAACAGATGTATATCGATTACAGTGATACCGGTATTTTCAAGCAGTCCTCACTGTCTAAGGTGGGGGAGGTCTCGGGGGTGCGCTATCTCGCGCAATTGAAACTCTCTGGCTTTACTCAGGGTTCCAGGGGGCGGTTTGGCATGTTGGGTTGGCGCATGATACAAACCAAGGAGGCAAATATCCGCTTATTCCTACAAATCTGGGATACTCAGAATGGCGCCATCGTTTGGGAGGGTACCGAAGAGTTGAATTATGCCAGTGACACATCCACGGAAAAGCCGGTGACATTTCAGTTGGTGGTGGAAGAGGTCGCCCGCAATCTGATCGATAAGCTACCTTAAAAAAATTATTGATGCTTGGGCTTTATGCGGCGATTGGTCTCTGAGCCTTGCTTGAGTGTAAAGGCTGAGAACCCTTAATTGTCATGCTGGGTATTGTTTAGCTACTGATGTTTTGCACAAACATGGTAATGATTAGCAGAGGGCAGATAAAACGGATGTAGCCGGGCCAGATCTTCCAGAAAAAGCTTTGTTCTGCGGCGGGAAAACCGGCGCTGATTTCCCGCAATAGCTTATCGCGGTGCAGTGCCCAGCCGGCAAATAGGCAGAGCAGCACGCCGAGTAGCGGTTGACTGTACTGAGTGCTTACACTCACCACGGTGGTAAATAGCGCGTCAAAGTTAAACAGGATAAGTAGGCTCAAGATGAAGATAGTCGTGGCGATCCAGTAGGTAGCGCGGCGGCGGCTGAGCTTAAATTGTTCCAGTGTAAAGGTCACCGGCACTTCGAGCATGGAAATGGATGAGGTCAGGGCGGCAATGCTTAGTAGTAGGAAAAACACCAGGCCAATAATGCCTCCGGCCACACCCAGTGAATTAAACAGCTCGGGGAGGGTTTGCAAAATCAAATCGGGCCCGGCTATCAAGGTGTTGTCGGTGTTGTAAATGCTGATGCCGCGGTGCTGGGCGACGAACATAGCGGGAATAATCAATAGCCCGGCGAGAAAGGCAATGCCGGTATCAATCAAAGCCACGTAGGCACCGGTGAGCGGTAAGTTGTCACTCTTGCTGACGTAGGAGCCATAAATCAGCATGGTACCCACGCCCAGAGACAGTGAAAAAAAGGCCTGCCCCATGGCGCTGGTGAGCAGAGCTGGGTCGGTGATTAATGAAAAGTCTGGGATCAGGTAAAGGCGTAGGCCCTCCAGCGCACCGGGCAGGGTAAGTACTGTGGCAACCAGTCCGAGCATCAGCAATATTAGGGCCGGCATAAGCCGGGTTGACCAGCGCTCAATTCCATCCTTAACTCCGCGGGCGACAATGGCTGCGGTGAGTGCGGAAAACAGTGCGCAAAAAAGTCCATCCCGAGCCAGGCTGGACTGGGCAAACCAATTCTTAGCTGGCGACTGGCCGCTAATGTCTGCTACGGCAGCGGGTACCTGAGCCATCAGCCAGCCGGCGACGATGGCGTAAAAACTGAGGATTAAACTGGCGGTCAGTACGCCATATAGGCCGGTTACCTTGCCGAGAAGCCTCGGCAAGGGCTGTGACGACAGCTGCGGCAGGGCAGCGACCATGTTGTGTCGAGTATGGCGACCGATGATGAGTTCGGCCATTAAGGCCGGGTAGGCAAGGAGAAAGGCCAGGATGAGATAGGCCACCACGAAGGCCCCACCCCCGTGGCTAGCGGTTTGGGTTGGGAAGCCCCAGATATTCCCCAAGCCGACAGCTGAGCCGGTCGCTGCGGTGATAAAGCCAAAGCGAGAGGAAAATTGGCCGCGCTCCTTAGACATGGTTCTTACCTGTCATAAACGACCTGCCTGCTCGCTAACAGGCAGGATAGTTCTTGCCACTGTGAGCACGTTTGAATGGAAATGTTTATTTAAAAACAGGCTTACGCTTTTCTCTAAAGGCAGTAATGCCTTCTTTCGTGTCTTCATCGAGAAGCAGGAAGGGCATCGCATCTTTGGCGTAAGTCAGGTCGTCGCCGCCGAGTTCGCGGTTGTAGATTGATTTGGCGTAGCGTATCGCCATTTGCGGTTTGCTGGCCAGCTCGTCGGCGAGTGCAAAAGCTTCCTGTAAGAGCTGTTCATGGGGGACAACTTTTAATATCAGGCCCATGTCCTTTGCCTCTTCAGGGCTGAGTTTAACGCCGGTCATGCTGATGTATTTGGCTTGCTGGCGGCCAATCAGTTTGTTGAGGCGGGCGATGGCAAAGCCGGGTAGTAGGCCGAGCTGGATTTCGGGGACTGAAAAAATGGCTCGTTCAGAGGCGATAATAAAATCGCAGGCAATGGATATTTCGAAGCCACCGCCGAAAGCGTAGCCATTCACCGCAGCGATGACGGGCTTGTTGATTTGTTCCGGCAGCGCGAGAATGTCGAGCACCTCGTCGATAAAGTTTTTAGCGTAAGTGGGGGTGAATTCGAAGCCGCTGATATCGGCACCGGCGCAGAATGATTTTCCGCCAGCCCCGGTCAGTACGATCACACGGATATTGTCATCATTGCGTGCCTGATCTAGCGCCTTGCAAAAACCGGAAAGAATCCCTTTGCTTAGAGCGTTGAGTTTGTCGGGTTCGTCGAAGGTGATAATGGCAGTGCTGCCCTGAGTTTCGTAATTGACGCTGTCAAATCGCATGGGGGTCGGCCTTTTGGTAGTGCTTAGCTGATGCTAAGCGGGGTCAGTATCGGGGTGGGTCAACGTGGAGTTCATTGTGGTGAGATAGTGCAACATTCTGCGCGGGGCTGACAAGTATCAGCGCCCGCGCAAATCTTTTAAGAGGGGGGAGGTTAAAAGGAGCTACTTATTTGGGTGCCTGTTTGGCTAGTGCTCTCGTGGCCAGACGGTTTTTAATCGTTTCGAGAAAGCCTTCCAAAATTGAGTAAACGGCCGGTACGACAACCAGCGTTAGCAAGGTGGACGACAACATGCCACCAATCACCGCAACGGAGAGAGGGCCATTGGTTTCGTGTCCGGCACCAAAGCCCATGGCCGCCGGCAGCATGGCCAAAATAACCGTGAAGGAGGTCATCAAAACCGGGCGTAGGCGAATGGGGCAGGCGTCGATTAAGGCTGCGTCGATGGATTTGCCGTCATTGCGACGCTGGTTGGTCAGGTCGACCAGCAGAATGGCGTTTTTGGCCACCAGGCCCACCAGCAACACCAGGCCAATCATTGAATAGGTATTCAAGGTGTTGTTGGTCATCCAGAGCAGGGCGATGCCGCCGATCATGGCCAGCGGTTGAGCGGTCATAATAATTAAGGGCTGCAAAAACGAATTGAACTGGCTGGCCAGTACCATGTACAGCAAGATGGTCGCCAGGGTGAAGGCGAAGATCATATTGCTGGCGGTCTTGCCGAACTCCTCGGCCTGGCCTTTAAAGGCAAGGGAGTAGCCAACGGGTAAAATCTCATCGGATAATTGTTTGACGCTGTCGATAGCTGCGGCCAGGGGTATTTCAGGCTTGCCGTAAAACGGCGCCGAATAACGCAGATCCAGGCGTGAAATCGATGCTGGCCCCAGAGTTTCCTCAAGGTGGGCAACGGTGTCGATGCGGATCATGGTGCCGGTGCGTGAGCGCAGGTAAATGCGATCGAGGTCGTCGGCCGACCGAAAGAAGCCGTCGGCGGCTTTAAGGCGCACGTCGTAGCGCTCGCCATCGCCGGGGTCATCGTTGAATTTGGCGACATCCATGCCGCCAATCATGACGTTAACAGCCTCGGCAATATCTCTGCTGGAAAAGCCCAGGTCGGCGGCGCGGGTACTATCGACGCGCAGCTGATACTGGGGTAGGGCCAGGTTGAGATCGAGATCGATATAGCCCATGCCATCCACTGACGCTAGTCGCTCTTCGAGTTGATAGGCGAGTCGGGCAACCTCGTTCAGGTTGGGGCCGTTAATGGCAAATTGCAGGGGTTCACCGCGCTGGCCACCCATTTTCGGGATGGGTGCTGGAAACGCTTTGACGCCGGGAATAGTGGCAAACTTTTTGCCGAGAATGGCAATCAGCTCCTGTTGGCTTTGATCGCGCTCCGAGGCGGGTGTCATGCGCACAAAGCCCATGGCCGTGGTCACCTGGCGACCGTTGGTGCCGAGGCCGAAGAAGGCGCTCATGATCACATCGTCGTGTTCGGCAAGTATGGCTTCGACTTTTGCGAGGCGTTTGCTGGAGTATTCCAGCCCGGAGCCGAGGGGGGTGCGTACGATGACCATAAAGCTGCCTTCGTCCTGCTCTGGAGAGAATTCCTTGCCAATATCTTTGAGAAAGAAAGTGCAACTAAAGACCAGCAGCCAGGTGATCAAAATTACGGTCCAGCGAAAGCGTAGGGCCAGGGTCAATAACTTTGTATAGCCGTTCTCCATGGCGCGAAAGCTGCGCTCCAGCCAGTAGTAGAGGCCGCCGGTGTGTTCTTCCACCTGTAGGAAATGAGAACAGAGCATGGGTGTTAAGGTCATGGAAACGAACCAGGAAACCAGTACACCAACGGTCACCACGACGGCAAAGGAGGAGAAAAACTGGCCGATAATGCCGCCGAGAAATATCACTGGTACAAAGATAGAAACCAGCGACAGGGTGGCCGCCAATACCGGGAATACAACCTCTGCGGTGCCGTGAATGGCCGCAGAGCGGGGGTCGGGGTCGATGGACTCCCGGTGTCGGTAAATGTTTTCTAGCACCACAATGGCGTCGTCCACCACAATACCAATCAGCAATAGTAGTGCTAAGAGGGTCATCGAATTGAGGGTGTAGCCGAGGAAGTAAATGCCGGCAATGGAGCCAAACAGTGAAATGGGGATGGCGATGGCAATAATAAGAGTGGAGCGAATGCTCTTGAGAAAAATCCACACCACAAAGGCGGTCAGCACGGTGCCGAGGATCAGGTGTTCTTCCAGAGCGCCGACCATGGCACGGACAAAGAGGGAGTCATCCGAGGCGACGGTGAGCTTCATGCCGGGGGGTAGTTGTGGGCGTATCTCTTCGTTAATACGGCGCATTGCTTCGTCGATGATTTCGACGGTATTCGCCTCGGCAATTTTGGTGATACCGAGGCCAACGGTGAGCTCGCCGTTAACACGGGCGAGACCGCGGGGGTCGGCCATGCCATCTTCAATCTCGCTAATATCGCCGAGTTTAAGCGGCGCGCCATCGCGGTAGGCCACCACCAGTTTTTCCAGGTCACGGGGGTCGTGGTACTCCATGTCGAGCTTGACCATATGCTCGGTGGTACCGCTGACCAGAAAGCCGCCGGGCATCATAAAGTGTTCATTTCTGACCGCAGCCAGCACCTCGGCAGTGGTGACATTAAAGGCAGCCATACTATCGAGGTCGAGGTTGATGCGGATGGTGCGCTCGCGTTTGCCACCGATTTTGACTTCGCCGACACCATTGATGGTTTCGAGGTTTTTCTTAATGGTATTAATGGCGTAGCTGTTGAGCTGCTGCATCGTGCGGTCGCCCTCCAGTGCCAGCCACATAATGGGCGAGGCGCCGAATTCGAGCTTGGCAACGATGGGTGGATCGGCATCGGTGGGTAGCTGATTGATCACCTGGTTAACCTTGGACTGCACCTCGTCGAAGGCAACGTTGATATCTTTGTCCATATCAAAGGTGACGATGACGCGGGAATTACCGGGCGAGGAGGTCGAGGCGATATGTTCGATACCGGGCACCGCGTTTACAGCAGTTTCGATGATGTTGGTGATAGAGGCGTCAATAACACTGGGATTGGCGCCAATTAAATTGGTCTGCACGGCGACCAGGGGGAATTCAGTGGAGGGATAGCGATCAACCCCGACCCTTGAGTAGCCAATAACGCCAAAGAGGATGAGCACCGCCGACAGCATGGTGGTCAGCACATGGCGCTCTATGGATAGCGATGGCAGGTTCACGGCTAATTTGCCTCGCTAATAGTTACGGGTGAGCCGTCGGTGAGGAAGCCCGCACCATTCACGGCGATGGTCTCGCCACCTTCCAGGCCCGAGGTAATTTCGATACTGCCATTGATATATTCACCAACTTCAACAATTTGTTGATGGGCGATGCTATCGCTGATGACATAGACCACTTTACCGGCCGGGCGCAGCACCAGAGATGCCTTGGGTACGAGGATGGCATTGGCGCGAGTGGTGAGAATGATTTCACCCGTCACGCTGGCTCCGGGCTGCCAGGGGCCGGGGTTGTCGATAATGGTAAGGATATCGATTGCCCGATTGCGGGAGCCAACGGTGGGTCTGATTTCCTGTATTGAACTTTCGACGGTGAGATCAGGGGCCATGGGTGATACCAGCCTGAGTTTGAGGCCCAGTGTCAGTCGATTGGCCAGGGTTTCTGGCAGCGGTAAGCGAGCCCTGAGCTTGTCGACCTTGATGATGCGAAACAGGGGGTCGCCGACTTTCAGGAAATCCCCGGGGCTGGCGAGTTCTTCATCGACGATACCGTCGTAGGCAGAAAGCACACGGGTTTTGGTGAGGCCTCGCTGCTTCTGATTACTGCGAGCTTTGGCGGCCTTTAATTGTTCCTCGAGTGAATCTAATTGCGCACGGGCCTCATCGTAGCGGTCGATGGAAATGAGCTTATCTTTGACCAACTTGGTAAAGCGTTTCACAGTACGGCGCTGGTTTCTCGCCAGGGCCTCAAGTTGGGCGACCTCGGCATCGGCAGCTTGAGCGGCTATGGCGTAATCCTCGGTGTCGAGTTCGGCGAGTAATTGTCCAGGCTTGACGCGCTGACCGGTAATTACGAAGCCGCCGATATAGCGCCCTTCAATCTCGGCCGAAACCTCGGGTCTGATGATGCTTTCCAGTGAGCCGACGGACTGCTCGATCACTTCGACCGTAGTGGATTGGGTAATGGCGGTGCTGATAATCGTTGTCCGCGGCGCAGACTTGGTTTTTTCGGTCGGCTTGGGGGCTTCACTACCACCACAAGCAGACAATAGGGCGATGGCGAGGGTGGGTAGCCAAAGGCGAAAGTTAAAGCTCATAGACATCCTTATACTGCGTTAATTCGGCAAGAGGTCGAGGCAACAATGACCTGGTAAACAGGGCTCGCATGCTGGTTTTGTCGAGTAATTCTGGGTGAGGTGTTCTTGAAAATACTGTTTTTAAGGCTTCGGCTCGATGAGTATAGATAGAAAGTTCTAACATCGCCTCAAGGTTAATGGTACCACACCGTACCCTTGAGTATAAGAATCTTTAACCGCGGGTAGCATGGTGCGTAACCGGTTAAAATTAATCCCTTGAATATTAGTTGATTGAGGACATTTAGACGGTTAATTTTTAGGTTGATAAAGATTGTGTCCCTATGTTTGAATTCAGGAAGTAGTTTAACTTTAATTTTTTCAAAAAGCCTCGGTTACAGTAGTTTGAAAAGATATTTTCGAGGAGTTTTGACCACGGGTGTTGGCCTCGCTGATCTTGATGTCAGGGGGTTGATTCAATTAAGTACTTTATTTAATCAACTGTTATTTTAAGGGGAAACCATTGGCTACTTGGAAAGAAGAAACACAAAGCCTAGCCGGCAGCGACCTTGTCATGATTCGTGGTGGTTCTGGCAAGCCACTATTGGTACTTCACGACGAGCTTGGCTACACCGGTTGGATGAGCTGGAACGAAGAACTGGCTAAAGACAGGGAACTTATTATTCCTCTGCAGCCGGGTTATGGCAAGTCGCCGCGTCAGGACTGGATGTGGCGTCATCGCGATCTCGCCAACTACTATTTAAATGTTATTCGTGAGCTGGGTCTGGAAAAGCCCGATGTACTGGCTTTTTCTGCCGGAGCCTACACGGCTGCTGAAATGGCCGCTGCCAACCCTGAGCTGCTTGGCTCTATTACGCTGGTTGGCCCGATGGGTATTAAGCCGGATGAAGGTGAGATTTTCGATATCTTTTCCTGCACCATTAAAACCTGCTTACGTCAGACGGTATTCAACAAAGAGGCGAAAGAATACGCTGAAATCTACGGCGGCGAGATGTCGGCCGAGCAGTTTGAATGGTTTGAGGACGCCCGTGCCGAAAGTGCGCGTCTGGGTTGGGAGCCCTATATGTTCAACCCCAGCCTCCCCGACCTGTTGCGCAGTGCGAAAAATGCCCAGCTGCCCACCTTGCTAATTCGCGGTAGTGAGGATGCAGTGATCCCTCAGGATTGCATCAGGAGGTATCACGAGGCCTTGCCTCAGGCGGAGACCGTCAGTATCGAAGGTACTGGCCACCGCCCTGAAATTGAAGACAGCGCCGCGTTTCTGGCTGCCGTTAAAAAATTCCTCGCTTAAATTAAAAAATCGGAGACTAATTAATCATGCAAATCGCACATTTTACTGAACGTCCCGTCCGTTATCTCGCTGAGGAGCCTGTTCTCGAGAACCGCGCATTCTTCGGTGTTTCCAATAAATACTATGATCGGGAAAAAGCGTCTCACGACTATAACTTTTACCTCGACGAAGCCTGTTTCTGTGAAGAGGTAGGTTTTGATGCGGTTGCCATTAACGAGCACCACGGTAACCCCTTTTGTTCCGGCAGTGTGGTGAATATTGAAGCCGCCATTCTGGCGCGTATTACCACCAAGGCGAAAATTGTCATTATTGGCAATATGTTGCCGGGCGTTAAACACCCACTGCGCACGGCGGAAGAACTGGCTACCATCGATACCATCTCTCGTGGCCGCCTGGTCACCGGCTGGGTTCGCGGCGCGGGTAGCGAGCAGTTCTTTAACAATGCCAACCCCGCGTATAACCGTGAAATGTTCAACGAAGCACATTCATTCATCATGGATTGCTGGACTAAAGACGGTCCCTGGCGCTATGAAGGTAAGCATTTCCACTATCGTCATGTGAACCCGTGGGTGAAGCCCTATCAGGAAATGCCCCAGCAGTGGATTCCCGGTGTCTTGAGTGCGGAAACCGTTATGTGGTGTGCTGAGAAGCAATACCCCTACCTGGGTTTGGGTACGGCGCTTGGCCCCACCTGTGATCTTTGGGATATGTATGCCGATAAGTCAGCAGAGTTAGGTTATCAGGCGGGTCCTGAGAACTTTGGGTACCTGCTGCCCATCTTCTGTGCGGACACCGATGAAAAGGCCCAGGAGATTGGTAAGGGCTTTATTTTTGGCGGTGGTCAAAACGCCTTTTCTCGTCCTGAGCACACCCTGCCCCCAGGTTATAACTCTAAGAGCGCGATTCGCATGTTGGGTCAACAGCCAGGTGGTAGCTGGTTGGGTGTCAGTAAGGATAAGTTGATGGCCGGTGCCGATGATAGCTGGGACGCCTCTGCCTATGACGGCTTGCGTGCCAAGCTGGTCGCCGGTTACGAGAAGGTTCAGGACAACATGCAAATTGTTGTTGGTAGCCCCGAGACCTGCGCTCAGAAGATCAAGGACATCCTCAGCGTGATTCGCCCTGGTGTTTTTACCTGCTTTGCCGTACAGGGCAACGTTAGCGATAAAGACCGTCTGCGCAGTGTTGAGCTTCTGGGTAAAGAAGTACTACCTGATGTGCGCAAGCATGCTGATGAAATTGGCTTGTTTGGGCCTTTCGACCGTTTACCGGGTAGTGTCAAGTTGGCACCGGGCACCAAGCGTGCGCCCGTTGTTGACCGCGAGGCACTTGCCAAGCTGAATCTGCCCTGATTATTAGCGGTAGATAGCAATAAAAAAGAGCGCCTCCTAAGTGATTAGGAGGCGCTCTTTTTTTGTCTGTAATTTATAGCTTTAAAGTTTTTGGATTACCCTTCCAGTGAAAAGCCCGCCGTCAAACCACCATCGGCAATAAATTCTGAGCCGGTTGAGTAAGAGCTGTCATCGGAGGCCAGGTAGGCGGCTAGTGTGGCCATCTCTTCGGGCTGGCCAACACGGCCCAAGGGCACCTTGCCGAAAATGTCATTCATCGTTGCATCATCCATACCTGTTTGAGTAATCATCGGGGTGTGAATACCGCCGGGATGGATGGAATTAACGCGTATGTTATCGGGCCCCAGTTCCATTGCCGCAACCTTGGTCATACCGCGCACAGCAAACTTACTGGCGCAGTAGGCTGCACCACCAACCATACCGATCAAGCCATCAATGGACGAGATATTAATAATTGAGCCACCACCGGCATCTTTCATCGGGCCGGCAACGGTGCGCATACCGAGAAAAACACCGAGCTGATTGATTTCGATGACCTTCATATAGTCCGCGACACTGCTTTCAACCAGAGGTTTGATTTGCACGATGCCTGCGTTATTGACCAGCACATTGAGCTTGCCAAAGCGCTCAACAGTTTCCTTGACGGCAGCCGCCCATGAGTTTTCATCGGTAACGTCCAGATGAATGTAGTGGGCGGCGTCACCAATTTCGGCAGCCACTGCCTTACCTTCTTCATCGAGTACATCGGTGATAACAACCTTGGCGCCCCGAGCGGCGAACAGGCGTGCTTCTGCGGCACCCTGGCCCCGTGCAGCGCCCGAGATGAGAGCAACTTTGCCTTGTAAATTATTCATTGTTTTATCCTTTGTTATTCTATTTGTTCAGTAATAAATGGGGTAAAAAAAAGGCCTGTTAACTAACAGGCCGTGCAGCGATTATTTCTGCGTTTGCCTAGCTTTCCAGAGCAAAGCCTGCCGTCAAACCACCATCGGCAACAAATTCTGAGCCGGTTGAATAAGAGGCGTCATCAGAGGCGAGGTAGGCTGCCAGTGTGGCCATTTCTTCTGACTTGGCAATACGGCCAAGAGGGGTAGATTTAAAGGCGCCATCAGCCTGATCTTCGCTAATACCAAGATCGCCGAGGATTTTGGTTTTAACGCCACCGGGGTGGAGTGAGTTGACACGGATGCCGTACTTTCCCAGCTCCAGTGCGGCGACTTTTGTCATGCCGCGCACGGCAAATTTGCTGGCGCAATAAGCCGAGGCGCCGTACATGCCAATCAAGCCGTCAATAGAGGCGATGTTAACAATGGAGCTATTGCCGTCTTTTTTCATCGGCTCGACCACTTCTCGCATGCCAAGAAAAACGCCTATCTGGTTAATGTCGATGACTTTGCGGTAGTCCTCTAATGAGGTTTCGTGAACTTCTTTTGCTGGTGTAATGATGCCGGCGTTATTGATCAGTACGTTGAGCTTGCCAAATTTTTCGACAGTGGCCGCAACCACGTCTTTCCAGCCTTGCTCGCTAGTGACATCGAGGTGCATATAGGCTGCAGAATCACCGATTTCGGCAGCCACTGCCTTGCCTTCTTCATCGAGCACATCCGTTAGCATCACTTTGGCGCCACGCTCGACAAACAGTCGTGCTTCTGCCGCGCCCTGGCCACGTGCGGCGCCGGTGATGAGTGCTACTTTTCCGTCTAGTGCTCCCATTGAATCTTTCCCCTGAATAATTGTAATGAACATACAGAAGGCGTTATTGCCCTGTATAAGTGGTTTATTAGAAGGGCGAATATAGAGGCTTTTAAACAAAAAGGCGAGCTATAAGCCGGGTGTCGGAATCAGCGCTTAGTGGGTGAGTGCAGTCAGCCGTCGATTTATGATTTGTTTGCAGGATGCCGCTTGTGTGAAGATGGTGATAATAAAAATTTCTAATGAATAAATTTCAGGAGTTGGTTATGGATATTGGCGTTTTAATGCTCTTTCAAAATCACCCTAATCTGCCGATGGCGGATTACGATATGTATAAAATGGAGCTCGGCGTTTGCGAAATGGCAGAGCCCCTGGGCTTTGATTCAATTTGGGCTGTGGAGCATCACTTTACCGATTACACCCTGTGCCCCAATCCCATCGAAATGCTCACCTACCTGGCGGGTATGACGGATAAAATCAAACTCGGCACGGGAGCCATTATTCTTCCCTGGCACAAAGATCCACTGCGAGTGGCGACCGATATTTCGATGCTCGACAATCTCAGTGACCGGCGTTTATTACTGGGTATAGGGCGGGGTATTGGCCGTGTTGAGTACGATGGTTTTGGCGTCGATATGAATGAATCGCGGGGCATTTTTGAGGAATCCTCGCAAATGATTCTCGACATGCTGGAAACGGGTAAGGCCAAGGATCACGATGGCGAGCATTTTAAACAAATCGCTCGGGACATTCGCCCAGCACCGCTGCCGCCCTATCTCGATCGCACCTATGTCACCTGTCAGTCCCCCGAAACGGCGGAGATTATTGCTCGTCTGGGTTATGGAATGATGGTGTTTGCCATCTCACCGTGGAAATCCCGCGCCGAAGATTGCCGGGTTTATCGGGAGGCTTTCCTTAAGCATCAGGGCCGTGAGGCACCGCCCGTGGTCGCCAATGTTTTTGTGATGGTTGACGAAGATGGCGACCGCGCCCGCGAGCTGGCCGAGAAGTATATGACCGACTACTGGATTTCGGCTCTGGCTCACTATGAAATGGATGGCACCCACTTTACCGATGTTAAAGGGTATGAGTTCTACGCCAAATCAGCGGGGATGATGCGCGACCGCAGTGCTGAGTCGATGGGCAACCTCTACGTCGATAATCAAATCTTCGGCACGCCCCAGGAATGTATTGATCAAATGAATAATATTCAAGCGCTGGCGGGGCCGGTGACCTTCAATGTTTCCTTCTCCTTTGCCGGTTTGCCCTACGACATCGTCCACCAGCAAATGAAGCTATTTGCCGAAAAATGTCTGCCGGTATTACAGGCAGCCGAGGTCGGGCAGTCTGCCGATAAAGTCGCTTAAGGAAAGCTTTAAGTAGCACTTCTCTGCCTAAACCCAGCGCCGCCTATTGCGGACTGGGTTTAAGTCTTATTATTTCTTTTGTTAGCCAGACCCGGCAGATAGACTGTTGAGCTGATATTTCATTTTAAAAGGTAACGTATTGTGGCAAGACTCAGTAAATTAAGTCGTTCAGTTGTAGGTAGTGTGGTTCATGTAACCGGTGCCGCCAGTGGCATGGGCCGGGCAACGGCGATCCTATTCGCCGATGAGGGTGCCAAAGTGGCCGTGACTGATCGCGATCAGGAGAAAGCGGAAGCCGTGGCGCAAGAGATCAACGATGCGGGTGGTGTTGCTAAGGCCTGGGCGCTTGACGTAACAGATGCGGATAGAATTATTGAAGTCACAAATGCTATCGGCAGTGAATTTGGTGGCCTCGATATTCTCGTTAACAACGCGGGCCTGGCGGTGTTTGTGAAGCTCGACAGTGAGAAATACGAAGAGCGCTGGCAGTTTGGCATGGACGTGCTGATCAATTCGGTGCAGCGCCTGGTACGGGCATCGCTACCCATGCTGCGCAAGGCCGAGCACGGTCGCATTATTAATATTGCCTCCACCGAAGGTCTTGGTGCGACCGAGCACGGCGGGCCCTACACCGCGGCTAAACACGCTGTTGTTGGCTTTACCAAATCCTTGGCCGTCGATTTGGGTCGTGACGGTATTACCGCCAACTGCGTTTGCCCCGGCCCCATCAAAACGCCGCTGACGAACTTTATTACCGATGAGCAAAAAGCAACCTTTGCCAGGCGCCGTGTGGCGGTGCGTCGCTATGGTGACCCGGAAGAGGTGGCCCACGCTACCTTCAATTTTGCCCTGCCTTCGGCCTCATTTATGACCGGTGTGATTATGCCGGTTGATGGCGGTCTGTGGATTCGCAACGCTTAAACAAGCGGTTTCGGCTAAGGTTTTACGTCTATTTACACCTGAGGTGAAGGAGAACTGAGTTGGCAGACTGGCAGATTGGTGATGTTAAAATCACCAAGATCGTTGAAGAGGATTCACCCGTGCCCGGCAAGTTTGTCTTGCCGGATGCGACACCCGAGAAATTACTGGAGATCGACTGGCTGAGTCCGAACTTCATTACCGATAGAGGCTGGCTGAAAATGAGCATCCACGCCCTGATTATTGAAACCCAGGGCCTCAAAATCATGGTCGATACCTGTTTGGGTAACGACAAGGAACGCACCACTGAAGCCTGGGCAATGCGCAAGGGTTCGTTCCTCGAAGACCTGGCGGCAGCGGGGCACCCCCGCGAAAGCATCGACTATGTAATATGTACCCATCTCCACGTCGACCATGTGGGCTGGAATACCATGCTGGTTGATGGTGAATGGCTGCCGACCTTCCCCAATGCGCGCTACCTGTTCGGTCGTAAAGAGTGGCAGGCCTGGGAGAAGGAACCCGATACCGAGCATTTCGGCCCGGTCCTGGAAGACTCCGTCAAGCCGGTGATTGATGCCGGTTTGGCCGACTTGGTGGCCTGTGACCACCGCGTTAACGATGAGGTGTGGTTTGAGCCCACTCACGGTCACACGGCGGGGCACATCAGTGTGCGTATCTCCTCGGAGGGTGAAGATGCGGTGATTACCGGTGATATGACTCACCACCCCTGTCAACTGGCCCGCCCCGAGTGGTCCTGCTTTGCCGATTACGATCCCCCTAAAGCTATCGACACGCGCTGGGACTTCTATGCCAAATATGTCGATAAGCCGGTGCTGGTGATAGGTACCCATTTTTCACCACCGACGGCGGGTTATATCGTTGCCGATGGTGAACGCTATAAATTGAAATGCTAAACAGCTTTGAAAATTCATTGTATTTAGGAAGGAAGAATGAAAGCGACAAGATTTAATGGTGTCGGTAAACCACTGACAATAGAAGATGTACCAGAGCCCGAAGTCGGCCCCACTGGCGTACTGGTACGTATATCGGGCGCAGGAGTGTGTCACTCCGATTTGCACGTGATCGATGGCGAGGTGGGTACACGTCAGAAGCCCATAACCCTGGGCCACGAAAACGCGGGTATTGTCGAAGCCGTGGGTAGTGATGTCACCGATGTTGCCGTTGGCGACGGCGTGGCGGTATTTGGCGCCTGGGGTTGTGGCAATTGTCGCGCCTGTGAGATGGGCGAAGAAAATCTCTGCCTCAACCCCATTTACCCGGGCATTATGGTCGATGGCGGCTGGGCCGAGAAACTCTATGTACCTCACTCCCGCAACCTGGTGAAGCTCAACGGCCTCGATCCCGTCGTCGCCGCACCGCTGACCGATGCTGCCTTGACCCCCTACCGAGCCGTTAAAAAAGTATTGCCCAAGCTGGCACCGGGACGCACGCTGGCTATTATCGGGATTGGCGGTCTCGGTCACATGGCCCTGCAAATAGCCCAGGCCTTAGCTCCTTCCGTACGTTTAATCGCGATTGATCTCAGTGACGAAAAATTGGCTATGGCCAAAGAGCTGGGTGCCGATGTGGTGATCAATGCCGGCGCTGATGTCGGTGCCGAGGTGAAGGCGGCCACGAATGGTGACGGTGCCGATGCCGTCATCGATTTTGTCGGAGCCGATGCCACCTTGAAAAGTGCGGCGGCCAGTGTCGCCGTTGCCGGTAAAATTGTTGTCGTCGGCATCGCCGGCGGTACCCTGCCATTTACCTTCTGGGATATTCCCCTCGAAGTGGAAGTCACTACCAGTATTTGGGGCAATCGTCAGGAGCTGAAAGAAGTACTCGAGCTGGCGCGGCTGGGGCATATTACCCCGCATATTGAACGCCAACCCCTGGAGGCGATTAACGAGGTCGTAGCTCGCCTCCAGGCGGGCGAAATTAAGGGTCGCGTGGTACTGACACCCTAACTGCTATTGTAGCCATTAATTTTAAACAACGGGAACGGTTCAATCTATGCCTTTATCACCACCCAAACCTCGACAGCATTTACACACTCGAACCATCGATTTAACGGGCTATCACCGCGATGACAACTTGTGGGATATCGAGGCACATATTGTCGACAAAAAAACCTATACCTATGACAACAAGTGGCGGGGCACTGTTGCCTCGGGGCTGCCCGTACATGATATGTCGATACGCCTGACGATTGACTGGGAGCTGGTCGTGAAGGAAGTTGAGGTGGTGATGGATGTTCAGCCCTACGACATATGCTCGAAGGTACTCGATAATTTTCAGGGCATTGTGGGACTTAAAATTGGTGCTGGCTGGAACAGGCGCGTGCGCGAGGTCGTTGGCGGTGTGCTCGGTTGCACCCACCTTGCTGAGCTACTAGGCCCGCTGGCAACGGTGACCTTTCAAACATTATCGGCAGATTATGCTCGCGAGTTGATGGGTCTTGAACCAGCCCCACGGGGAGAAATGGAGGAAGATCAGGCGCCATTTATGCTCAATGGCTGCTATACGTGGTCGCCGCAAAGCCCGATAGTGCAAGAAGATTACCCCAAATACTACGTAGCACCGGAGTCTGTTGAAGTGAGGGATATCGATGTTATTGACAGTAATAGTTGATTCATGGCTTGACCTGGCCTCTTTGCTTTTCGTTCGGCTTGTGACCGTGGCGCAGTGACGACGGTGAGTAGTGCGGTTGAACAAAGCATCGGTGTTAAACGCTTTGGGCGTATTGTCCGTATCCCCACGCCGACGCCCTTCGGTGTCGGTGATATTAATAGTTACGTCATTCTGCCAGAGCCGGGTTCCGATGAGCTGGTGCTGATAGACACCGGCGTGGGTACCGATGAGGCCTGGCAATATCTACAGCTGGGTTTAAAGGAATACGACTACGCCATTGAAGATATAACCCTGCTCCTTTTAACCCATGCCCATACGGATCACTTTGGTCAGGCCAGTCGCATCCGTGAAGTTTCCGGTTGTGAAATATGGGGTCACAAAAATGTGCACCTCACCGTTGATGGTTTCCTGCCTTCAGCAGAGCGTATAGAAGAGGAAAAGGCGTTTTTACAGGGCTTTGGTTTTAGCGCAGAAATGTATGATAAGGCCTACGATTACCGCGCCTATATCGGGGAGATTTACAAGCCCTGTAAGCTCGATAGAGAGTTTAAAGATAATGATGTGGTACCCATTGAGGGCTTTGATTTGAAGGTCATCCACACCCCCGGCCACTGTCCCGAAGAGGTGGTGTTTTGGCAGGCTGAAAGCCGACAAATGTTCTCGGGTGACCATCTACTACCCGATGTTACCCCGGTGTGCCTGTTGGATTTCCCGCAGTCGCCGGGCGGCGAACGTACCCATACCTTGGGCCAGTATTACCGCTCGGCCGATAAGGTCATCCCCTACGATATTAAGCACATCTACCCCAGTCACGGTGACGTTTTCCAGGATCACCGCGAGTTGATTGCCGGTTATAAACTATCGACAGAGCGGCGCTTATTGAAGATCTCGAAGATTCTCGAGCAGCACGGTTCGTTGACACCCTTTGAGGTGGGTCAACATCTCTTCCCGAAAGTTTGGGAAGAGCAGCTTTATGCGGTAATCTCAGAGGTAATGGGTCACCTTGATCTCTTGCTCGATGAAGCTTTCGTCACGACACGAGAAGTGAATGGGGTGATTCACTACGAGTTACTCAGGGTACCTGGCCCCGGCGCTATTTTTAAGCCGGTGTCATACTGACAATTAAGGAGTGCAATCTTGAATCACGGCAAATCTAACGAGCTAATTGGTACCTCAGGGCTCTCGTTTGAGGATGCACTGGGGTGTATTTTACAGCGTGCCAATAAAACATTGCGGGGGGTTCACTCCATGGAAGTGGTGAGTAAAACGGTCACCGTCGCGGCTGGTGGTGAGTTTGAATATCGCGTGCGGGCCCTGTTGAAATTTGCCATGTCGCCACCCGATTTATTACATCTATAGGAGTTGAAAATGAGCGTATCAAGTGTGTCTCATCTCAGTGCAGCATCACCAGTAAGTTTTCAGGATGCCCTGGAAAAAGGTTATGCCAGGGCCAGTCAAACCCTGCGTGGAATAGAGGAGATCGAGGTTGTCGGCGAACGTGCAAAGGTCGAGGCTGGGGCGGTGAAAGAGTACGTGGTAGACCTTAAAATAGTGTTTGCATTAGAGAAGTGATATTTGGTTCTCAAGTTTGACTTTCTAAAATAATAATAAGGGACAGACACTCTGGTTTCAGCGTGTTTGATGATAGCCTGCATCTAACTGGCAATAGCGGTAGTTTCTTCCTATACCTGTATTGGTGGCTAGTCGTGGGACACAGTTCTAATTGAATAAAATACCAGCCCCCGACGCGCAAATTGTTCCCAACAATAAATTGGCTAATGGGTGTGCAGAATGGATGATATGGATGAAGAAGTTCTCCAGCTTTTCGTAGAGGAATCTAGAGAGCATTTGGCGGGTATTGAAGATGATTTGCTGGCAATGGAGGCCATGGATGGTCTCGATGAAGATCTCGTCAACAGAGTGTTTCGAACCCTGCACACCATTAAGGGCGGAGCCGGGTTCTTTGATCTCATCAATCTGCAAAACCTCGCTCATTCGATGGAAAACCTTCTCGACCTGATTCGCAAGAACGAGCTACAGACAACGAAGATAATTGTCTCCTCTTTACTGGCCGGTGCCGATACTGTCGCCAGTATGGTCGACAATCTAGATGCATCCAATGATTATGATATTTCCGATCATTTGTCGGTGTTTGATGGCATCCTCAAGGGTGATTCAGCCCCGGAGGCAGAGGCCCCTGCCGCTATTGAAGAAACTGCTGCCGTAGAACCAGAGGTGGCCCCCGAGCCAGAAGTGGTTGCGGATGAAAGTCCTGTCGTCGCAGAGCCCGTCGCTGCAGAATCGAGCACGTCCGATGCCCCCGCTACTCCAGAGCCGAGTGTGCCGGTCACCAAGGCAGTAGCCGAAACGCCTCAAGATGGTAGCTCGTCGGCTAAAGCAGCACCGGCAAAAGCCCAAAGCAGCGGTGATCAAAGCATCCGTGTTCATTTGTCTCTACTTGACCGGCTGATGGAATTGGCTGGTGAATTGGTGCTGACACGTAATGCTTTAATACAAAGTGTGGAAACAGGTGACCCTGCGCTATTACAACCTGCGGCAAAAAAGGTTGACGCCATTACCTCCCAATTGCAGCGTGCGATTATGTCGACGCGGATGCAAACCATTGACATCGTTTTCAGTAAGTTCAGGCGCATAGTGCGCGACCTGTCTGGGCAACTGGGCAAGCAGATTAATTTAGAAATCCTCGGTGAAGATGTAGAGCTCGACAAAACAATTATTGAAGCCCTCGGTGACCCCCTCACCCACTTGGTGCGCAACTCTATTGACCACGGTCTTGAAACTCCGGCACAGCGCAAGGCTGCGGGTAAGCCACCCTTCGGACAGTTGCGGCTCCATGCCTTTCACGAGGCGGGCCAGGTAGTTATCGAGGTCAGCGATAATGGGGCTGGTATCGACCCACAAAGAATTGCCAGCAAAGCCATTGAAAAGGGCATGGTAACGGAAGAAGAAATCGCGAGGATGAATGAAAAGGATATCGTCCGACTGATTTTCCAGCCCGGCTTTTCGACGGCTGAAGAAGTGACCGATATTTCCGGTCGCGGTGTCGGCATGGATGTGGTGCGTCAGAACCTGGCCAAAGTGGGTGGTGTGGCCGATATTGAATCAGAGTTGGGCAAGGGCACGACGATACGCGTTAAATTGCCATTGACTTTGGCTATTATCCCCAGTGTTCTGGTGGGGATTAGCACCGAGAATTTCGCTATTCCACAGGTCAATGTCGTCGAAATGGTTGGTATTCCACCCGATGAAATAAAGCGCAGAATTCAGCACGTGGGCGGAGTCGCCATGCTGCGCCTACGCGGTGAGCTCGTGCCGTTGATTGAATTGAGTGACTATTTTGACATTACGCCAACTTATCGAGATGCTGATAGTGGCGCCTTGGCCCAAGAACGTCGCGATCGACTTGCCGATCGTCGTGAAAATGATGATGAGACCTCGAGCGAAATTCGCAGTGGCTCGGAACGTCGAGCAAGCGCGGAGAGTAGCGTTAACATTGTCATCGTTGCTGCAGGTGCCTTCAAGTACGGAATCCGTGTTGATGAGCTGCATGAGTCAGCAGAAATCGTGGTTAAACCTTTGGGGATGCACTTTCGAAGTAGCAATGAATTTTCAGGTGCAACCATTCTTGGCGACGGTACAGTAGCTCTTATTCTCGATGTCGATGGCGTGCGCATGCTGAGCGGGGCCAGTGAGTCCCAGCAGACTGAGGGCGAAATGCGAACGCGTGAAAGCGAGGAGGAGAGAGATATCGACTCCTGTTCAATTCTGATTATTCAGCATGTCGAGGACGAAGTGTATGCGGTGCCAATGCAGCTGGTTGCTCGCATCGAACGCTTTTCTCTCAGCGAGCTACAAGATGTTGGCGACCGCAAGGCTATTAGTTATCGCGGTGGCATACTGCCATTGATTTCTTTAGAGGGCATAGTGAGTTCTCATGCTCTTGATGTTAGTGGCACTGAGTTCTATGTGATTGTCTACACCGTTGGCAATGAAGAAATTGGTCTAATGGCCTCAGATATTCGCGATATTGTCGATTATAGAGACACCATTGATAATCGCACTCATAAACGGGCGGGTATAGCCGGGTCGATGATCGTCAATGGCGAGATCCTGCAATTTCTGGATCTCTACGGAATACTCGAACTGGATGATCCAGAGTGGACTCAGCATCTTCTAGGTGAGGCTGAAGAGACGGAGCTCACTGTGCTACTAGTGGAAGATTCACCTTTTTTCCAGTCGCAAATGAAGAAGGAAATTGAGGCCGCAGGGTTTGTTGTACTGACAGCGGATGACGGCTTATTGGGTCTGGAAATGCTGCGCAGCCACCCTGAAATCACCATGGTTCTGACCGATATTGAAATGCCCAATATGGATGGCCTCGAAATGGTGAGAGCTATCAAAGCGCTACCTGAATATGAAGGCATGCCTCTGGTGGCGGTTACCTCGTTAGCGGGTGCTTCGGCAGAGCAAAAGGGGCTCGATGCGGGGGTTGATGAGTACCAAATTAAGCTGGACCGGGAACAACTGGTTGATGTATGTCGACGTTTGGCAAAACCCCGTGCGGTCAGCGCTTAAACAATAAAGGAGAGTTTGCAATGAGTGAGACATTATTTTTGCAAGATACCGAAATCATAGTGTTTCGAGTGAGTGACATTACCATTGGTTTACCGATCACCGAGGTGAGAGAGATTTTTAAATCACCGACGATTACCCCAGTTCACACTCCATTTTCGTATGTGAATGGAGTGATTAACTTGCGCGGTAGTATTGTGACAATTGTTGATTTGAGTAAGCGTATGAACTTGTCAGTCAATCAAGATGTGAAAGCGGTGCACATCGTTTTAGTCGAGTTTGGTGAAGAGTTAATTGGGCTTTTAGTCGATGGCATTGAAGATTCGGTGTTTGCTAGCAGCGATGACTTTTTCCCGGTTCCCGCAACCGTCAATGGTGCAGATAGCGATTTTTTTCGGGCCTTATTCCGTCGTGAAGAGGACCTGGTAGCAATGCTCAATCTGGATAACACCCTGGAAACTGAGGTCGCATAATGGTTCCGTTAAGGCTGTTAGTTGTCGATGATTCTGCGATGTATCGGCAGGCCTTACAGAATATTGTGACAGCTATACCCGGTGTGGAATGTATTGGCGTGGCCTGTGATGGCAAAGAGGCCATGAAAAAGATTCTTTCTGACAAGCCCGATGTGGTGACCCTCGATATGGAGATGCCTGTGATGACAGGTATGGAGGTTATTAAAGCTGTTATTGCCAAAAAACTGAACACTAAGCTGATTATCGTCAGCTCCTGCTCGCAGACTGGTGCCGAGGTTGCAATTAACGCACTGAAGTTAGGTGCCTATGATTTTATTACAAAACCAAACAGATTGGGTGGACTTGGGGCTAAAGAAAACATTCGCCAACAATTGCTTGAAAAAATAGGCACATTAAACTTCGACTTTAAAGCCACAAGACATGATCGGAATGTAGATTCTTACGGTGCTGCTTATAGGGAATCTATCCGGCAAAAAGACTTAGCACCGGCAGTGAAGCCGGTTGCCGAGCACTCTGGTCTTGCCGTGGAAGCGGTGCGTCCTAAAGCGGTGGTTATGGGCTGTTCTACCGGCGGCCCGAAGGCGTTGTTGAAGTTATTCTCTGGATTGCAGTGCCCGATCGATGTGCCGATTTTTATTGTACAGCACATGCCCCCAATGTTTACCGAGACTCTGGCAAAGTCGATTGATGAAATCAGTGCCGTTTCAGTTAAAGAGGCCAGTAGCGGTGATAAACCATTGCCAAATCATGCGTATATTGCGCCAGGTGGGCGGCAAATGAAGCTAGTACAGGGACGAGAGGGCGTGGAGATTAAAATCACTGATGATGAGCCCGATAATTTTTGTAAACCTTCCGTTGATTATTTTTTTTCCAGCGTGGCGGGTATATATCAAGCAGGTGTTTTAGGCGTTATATTGAGCGGCATGGGTGATGATGGCTGTGAAGGCTTGCGAAAAATGAAGCGTTATGGTGTAAAAGTTCTCGCGCAGGACGAGCAAAGCTGTGTGGTATATGGGATGCCGCGGGTCGCTAAAGAAGCTGGCCTGGTCGATCAACAAGTGAGTATTGAGAAAATGTCTTCTGCCATTGAAGATGCATTGAAGTTGCCAAGAAAAAGGCTCAAAAGTGCACGCTAGGGGATAAGGAGTGATAAAGATAACAGGAAATAATCAGTGTGGTAACTGTGGCGAGGCTAGTGCAGGGGCAAGATCTACTGAGAGAGATTTTAGGGTGGGGGCTAGTGTATAACATAGTAGTTAAAATTAGACTTTTAGCGCGGCTAATGGTTAGCAGAAAGGACTGCATCATTGTTCATATTGGACTAGCCACATGGTAACCAATCACACCCATACAATGACTGATCGGGAATTGGACAGCTTTATTGGCCATGTGAAGGTTCATACGGGTATAAATTTGGACGTATCAAAGCGCTATTTACTTGAATCAAGATTGGGGCCAATTCTACACAAATTCTCGCTCAATTCTTACGCCGAGTTACTACGATGTGTTTCGGTGTCGGGTTCTATCGAAAACCAAGCTTTGATTAGTGCTATAACTACCAATGAAACATATTTTTTTCGGGATGACCACCCCTTCGACTTGTTAAAATACAAGCTTATACCGGACCTGCTAGGAGAGAATGAAAATGCGGTGGTTGAAATCGCCAGTGCGGCTTGTTCAAGTGGGCAAGAGGCCTATAGTATGGCTATGGTACTGAAGGAAATCCTCTTTGATCTGACAAAATTCAAGGTGCAAATTAAGGCTTTCGATATATCTGATGAGATTATATCGGCGGCGAGTAAGGGTGAGTATTCTAATTTCGAAGTTCAGCGTGGTTTATCTACTGAAAAAATACGTTGCTACTTTGACTGTGTGGGTGATCGCTATCAAATTAAGCCTGAACTACGTTCGATCATTTCATTTAGTAAGCAAAATTTGTTAAACCCAGTTGAGCCGGTGGCAAAGTTCAATATCATATTTTGCAGAAATGTGGTGAATTATTTTGAAGAAAGCGATAGGGCGATATTGTTTAAGAACCTGGCTTCAATGTTGTTGCCAAAGGGAGTATTAGTCATAGGGGCTACAGAGTTCCTAAACAATCAGTTTGGGCACTTTGTAAAGAAAGTAGATAGAGGGTCGGTATATTACGAAAAGGTTGCTTAATGCAAAAATTGAGATCGACTTGGACTTTTTTCCGAGTGATTGACAGTAATATGGCATTGAGCTTGAGTGTTTCGAGTGATTATGGAGTTGGTAAATGAAAGTGCTTGTTGTTGATGACAGCGTCGCTATGCGAATGATTGTTAAGAAAATGGTAAAGGCTGCTGGGTTCAGTGCCGATTTTATAGAGGCTGCAGATGGTCAGCTGGGTCTCGATAAAATTAAGTCTGACTCCCCTGATCTTGTGTTATGTGACTGGAATATGCCCAATATGTCCGGTATTGAGCTTCTTACAGCATTGAATGATGAAGGGATTACGGTAGATTTTGGTTTTGTCACAACAGAGTCCTCTGATGAAATGCGCACCAAGGCCGAGGGTCTGGGTGCCAAGTTTCTTATTTCTAAACCGTTTACTAAAGAATCAGTGTTTGACGCATTGAAATCTTTCTTTTGATCAAATTTATAAAAAGGGGCCGCCTGTGAGTTTTAGTACGCCGACAAAGGCAGAGTTAAAAGATATGTTAGGTATGCTTTTTACCAAATTGGATGTGCAAGATTGCGATCCTGTGGATCTGGAGGCAGATGACCTTTTCTTTGGTTTGTACCTGGATGATAGTGATAAGCCTGTGACTTTAGTGGCGTGTAATTTGGCATTTGCTGCTTATATGGGGAGTTCAATGACGATGTTGCCACCTCCGGTCGCTGCAGACGTCATTAAAAGCGGCAAGTTAGAGGAAATGATGGTTGGCAACCTCAAAGAGGTTATGAATATTGTCTCCAGACTTTTTATGCTGCGAGACGGTGAACACTTGAGATTCTCGACGCTGCATCCTGCGACGGAGGCTTTCCCTGATTCTGTTAGTGGCTTGTTGGGGAATGTTGAAAAGCAAGCCTTCTTCGATGTGGAAGTACCGCGCTATGGAGTGGGTAAGGTTGGGTTTATAGTGCCCGCGGCATAACTACCAACGTGTGGAATGTTGGCGGATTATGTTTTTTTACCGGGAATAATGTTGATTTAATTAGTTATTTACCGATGTACTATGTGCCACGAGTGCACGAGTGCCATTGAACGGTGCGATAAGTAATGAACATCATGGATAGATGCTAACCTAAAAAATAATAGTGCTAGGAGTGTTTTGGCTATGATAGATGTCCTCAAGAATTTTTTTGGAGCAGGTGCAGAAGAATTTCTCAACCGTTATAGCCTGGCAGGTCGTATAGGCGGGCTCGCCTTTGGCCCAATTTTGGCATTGGTGATGTTTTTGATTTTCAATTCATACGGCGCCTATCAGGACTACCAGCGCAATGTGCAAATTGAACGACTTGCTGAAATTTCTAAGCAGATAGGCGATGCTATTCACGAAGTTCAGAAAGAGAGAGGCCTTAGTGCCTCCTTCATTGGTGAGGAGGGCTCTGAGAGCTCGGAAAAAATTCTTAAAGAACAGTGGGTTATAACAGATCAGTCTGTTGACGGTTTGACAGCGGCCTTGAGTGGTGATGTAAGCGGCTACGGTGAAACCTTTGCGGAGGGGGCTGCTATAGCCAATGAATCTCTTGGTCGCATCAAGGAGTTACGAGATTTCATCTTGAAAATGGATTTTATGGCGTTTAAGCGAGAAATTGCCAGACGTGAACAATTATTATATGTCGAACGCAACGTATTAGTTCCATTAGTGCCCTTAGCCGATGCTTCGGGAATGCGTTTTGCCAAGTTAGAAGGCGACTTGTCTGCCCTGGTTGATCAAATGCAAGGGCTGGCATCGAGTGCAGCAATGAGTTCTAAATTGGCGTCTTTAGCATCCTTGCTGAAGGTCAAAGAGATGAGCGCCAACGAGCGGGCCCTGGTGGTCACCGCTTTCAGTGATGGCCTTTTTACACCTGAATCGTATTCTGAATTCCTCCGGTTAAAGGGTGCGCAAGATACCTTTCTGACTGTTTTTCACAGTAGTGCGACTTCTGTCAATGATGAAGCTTATGCCAACACTGTGACCGGCGATGCTGTTATTGATGCCGAAGATGTCCGTATTTTTATTACTGATATGGAAGGCGGAGATATGACCGGCTCTGGATACGCTGGTTTCGAATGGTATCTAATGTCGACTCGAAAAATTGATTTGATCAAAGCCGTTGAAGATATTGTAGTTGCCGATATCGTAGCCGATGCTAGTGAGAAAGCTTCATCTGCTTTTGTGAAAGTACTGATATTTGCCATTGTTGCTATCGTTGTTGCTCTGCTTGCCTTTTTAGTGTTCATTGTTTCCAGAAGTATTTCAAAACCTCTGAGTTTGATGAACGAGGCAATGTTAAGTTTGGCTGATGGCGATATGAACATCCTAGTTCCCTGCCTCGGTTATGGTTCTGAAGTGGGGCAAATGGCTAGTGCGGTTGATAATTTCAAGCAAGGACGCATAGAGCGACTGCGGCTTGAAGAAGAGGCAAAAGAGGCTGAAATTGCCAAACGCCAACGGGAAGATGAGAGAAGGATAGAAGAAGAAAACGCTAAAGAAGCTGAACAGAAAAGAGAGTTAGAGACTAGCCGACGTCGTCAGGCAAGGGCGGAGCTGCTTGAGTCCAGGATAGGTGATTTTGATAACAACATTTCTCAAAAGATCTCTTCCTTCAATACGGCTATTGCCGATATGGAACACGCGGCAATTACCTTGTCAGACACCGCTAAACAAACCGAAATACAAAGTGTCGCTGCGGCGGCGGGAGCCTCTGAAGCATCCCAGAACGTACAGACAGTGGCAGCGGCCAGTGAGGAAATGGCTTCTACTGTCGCAGGCATCAACGAACAAATGAATCACTCTTCCCAGATCACGGGGCAGGCGATGGATACTATTGATTCAACGGCAAGTATTGCTGTCGAGCTGCAAAGTTCCTCGCAAAATATTGGCAATGTTATTGACCTGATTAATGAAATTGCCGAACAAACTAACTTGCTGGCCTTAAACGCAACAATCGAGGCTGCTCGAGCTGGTGATGCCGGTAAGGGTTTTGCAGTTGTGGCATCTGAAGTTAAAGAGCTGTCCAATCAAACATCTTCTGCTACTAATGATATTTCTGAACACATTAAGCGCCTACAAGAAATTAGTGCCAGCGTTGTTGTTTCCGTTGACAAGACTCGTGAAGCCTTAAAAGAGAATTCTGAAGTGGCTCTTAATGTTACCAGCGCTGTTGAACAACAGGCCTTGGCGACTCAGGAGATTTCTCAAAACATTCAGCAAGTTGCCACGGGTACGGCTGATGCGAGTGGTCAAATCTCTCAGGTTCAGGATGGTGCAGCCACGGTGCTTCGCTCTTCAGAGCAAGTACAGGTCTCCTCTGCCAGTTTGGCTGGTGATAGCCGCGAATTGAAATCTGCAATTGAAGATTTTCTCTCAGATATTCGAGAAATTTAACATCCTGGTTTGCGCTCCCTTTTAAATTGGGGGCGCAAATAGAGAGTTATTAGGGGTCGTTCTGGGTTTTATTTCCTCTCAATCTGAGCCGGGAAACTATTCAATATCTTACCACTTGTTTGTTTAGCCACTATTCTGTCCGATGGTGATATCTCGCTTAATGTCTATGTTTGGTGGTTGAACTAACCCCGTTCTAAAATACGGTTTGCTTTGTTGTAACAGGTGCTCATCTTGTCGGACAAGTACATTCAACTAAATGACGAAAAACCAACAGCCTATGGTTTTTGGCAAACAGTGCTAATTGTCCTTGCAGGTCATATAGGCGTAAGGACTAGGGTTCAGCGAAAAACTGATTTTGAGAGAGCTAATGGCGTGTATGTCTTTGCCATAGCCTGCATGTACTTTTTGTTAGTTATTATTGGCTTGATCTTGCTGGTTAATTATATTGTGGACTGATTGATTGTCGATAATATACAGATTTAACCCGCCTGTCTTAAACAGGTCTCGACCTAGAAAATAATTTCGGCTTCTTCACTATTGAGTCTTCTACCTTGTCCTGGTTGCAGTTTGCTATCGAGATCGAGGTTGCCTATTGAAAGGCGATGTAACTGTAAAACCTTGTTTTGAAAACGGCCAAACATCCTTTTAATTTGATGATAGCGCCCTTCAATTAAACTGACTTCGACACTATGACTGTCGATGATTTTTAGTTTAACGGGCTGAGTTGTAATGTCCTCATATTCGAAATACATACCCTGTGAAAAGGCCTTGATGTAGCTGTCGTCTACAGGTTTCTGTAATTCAACACGATAACATTTCTCGACTTTATTGGCCGGAGTGCATAGCCGGCGGGACCAGCTGCCGTCGTTGGTCAATAGCACCAGTCCCGTTGAGTTAAAATCGAGTCGCCCAGCAATATGCAGTTGACTAGTTTCGTCCGCCCCTAGTAAAACCGGCCCCAATGTGTCGATAATAGTTGTGTGATGGGGGTCCCTGGTGGCGCAGATAACCCCTTTCGGTTTGTAAAACATCACATAATTTGGCTGGTTGTTTTGAAGGATCTGCTGATCGAAGATGACATGTGAAAATTGATGGATAGTTTGCTGCATATCAGTGGCTACACATCCGTCTACGTGGATACGACCCTGGGCTAGAATGGGGCGAATGGCCTGGCGCTTCATGCCCAGTTGACGGCTCATAAAGCGGTCGAGGCGAGTGCGTTTGGATTGCATAAATTTTTTGTACACCACACCATGGTTTTTGGTGGCACATTGTAGCGCCTAATTTTGGGTAGTGTTTGTCTGGTAAGTCCTAAATGGGGTGCGGTTGACAAGGATGCCAAGCGCTTGGGCGTTGTAGTAGCTGCTCTTGCAACTGCCAAAGAGTCTAATTATATGGGGTAAGGTTCTTTGGCTTGTACAAGTCGTCCTAAGATGTAGGGCTTATTAGAGCTACCCTCCCTTATATTGACTAGCTCCGCATTGCCGTAGTGTACGCGGTAGAACTCTAAATATGGATGCCCCTAGTTTAGGGGAGGGTTACACTATCTTTTACAGAGGCCATAATTGAGGGCTTGATCAGTGGCGATTAATCACCCTTGACAGCTTAAGCAAGCCACCAAGGGTTTAGGAGCTCTTGACGATCCTGATAGGTGCTTCCTGTATTCAGAATAAGTTATCTACTCGTAAGAGCGATTCATACAGGCATACGCAGAGCGCCCTTAGTCTTCGTCGGGTAATGTCGCCAAATTCGGCTCGACTTTTTGGAAGCCAGCGAGGGCAACAATGGGGTGTTCGGTGTTACTGGAGAAATCGGTAATTTTGCCCCAGTTCTCGACAATCTGCTCCAGGCTAATGCCTTCAGTCAAGGGCAGGGTGATACCTTCGCTGCGTTCCCAGCGCACCTGTGAATACCAGCCACCACCGAGTTCGAAGAGGTTGCCAGTAGCTGGGCAGTCTTCGTGGCACAGATAGGCGACCAGTGGGCTGACGAAAGCGGGGTTGAGGGCCTTGACCATTTTCTTTTCGAGAATGGTTTCGGTCATGCGTGAACCGGCGAAGGGTGCGATGGTGTTGCACTTGATGTTGTACTTGCCACCTTCCTGAGCGAGGGTTTGTGCCAGGCCGAATAAGCCGAGCTTGGCCATGGCGTAGTTGGCCTGGCCGAAGTTGCCGTAAACACCGGAGCTTGAGGCGGTGAATACCAGGCGTCCGTATTGCTGTTCACGCAGGTGAGGCCAGGCAGCGTGGGTGACCTTGAATGCGCCTTTAACATGGACGTTGTAGACCTGGTCCCAGTCGTCCTCTGTCATCTTGTGGAAAGAGGTGTCACGCAAAATGCCGGCATTGTTGATGAGGATGTCGATCTTGCCGTAGGTGTCCATAGCGGTTTGCACAATTTTATCGCCGTCGGTTACCGAGTCGTAATTAGCGACGGCTTCGCCACCGGCGGCTTTAATCTCCTCTACAACCTTGTCGGCGGGGCTGTTGCTGCCACTTGTGCCCCGGCCCTGCATGTCGCCACCAAGATCGTTAATCACCACCTTGGCGCCACGGCTGGCCAGTAACAGGGCGTGGGCTCGACCCAGACCGCCGCCGCTACCAGTGACAATGGCGACTCGGCCTTCATAATTTAGTGTATCGCTCATGACTCTTTCCTTTTTGGTTTGACGCTGCTTAAAATGGTATTTAATGGGGGGCACTTAAATACCATAGATGCCACCGTTTGTCAGTTCTTCGGTGATATCACAAAGGATTCAACCATGGCTTCAAAATACATCAGTCTCGACCAAGGGCTCTACGAGTACGTGTTGGCTAGTTCGTTACGAGAATCCCCTGCTTTAGCACTGCTGAGAGAGGAAACTGCCGCACTGCCCATGGCGATGATGCAAATTGCCCCCGAGCAGGGCCAGTTTATGGCCCTCTTGGTGAAGTTAATGGGGGCGAGGCGAGCCATCGAGGTCGGTGTGTACACTGGCTACAGTGCCCTGGCCGTAGCCGAAGCGTTGCCGGACGATGGCCAGCTTATCGCCTGCGATATTAATGCCGAAACCACCGCCATTGCCCAGCGCTACTGGCGGCAGGCGGGGCTCGCCAATAAAATCGATTTACGTTTGGCCCCCGCTGCACAAACCTTACAGGCCCTACTGGATGATGGGCAGGCGCAGAGTTTTGATTTTGCCTTTATCGATGCCGACAAAACGGCTTATGGCGAATACTATGAATTGTGCCTGGCCCTGTTGCGTCCGGGCGGGTTGATTGTCGTCGACAATGTACTGTGGGGTGGTGCCGTAGCGGATGCTTCAACAGGTGACGCCGATACCCAGGCAATTCGACTATTTAATGCCCAACTTCGTATTGATCAGCGTGTCGACCTAAGCCTATTGCCATTAGCTGATGGTTTGAGCCTGATACGCAAGTGCTGACACACACGGCCCTAAATAGCTGCAGCGCGCTGATGAACCCATATGCCTGAAGCAAGTCAGCCGCGAAAAATCATTCACTGTGACTGCGATTGTTTCTATGCTGCTGTGGAGATGCGTGACAACCCCGCGCTGGCTACACAGCCCATCGCCGTGGGGGGGCGTGCCGGACGTCGCGGTGTGGTTGCCACCTGTAACTATGCCGCGCGTGAATACGGTGTGCATTCGGCCATGGCCACCGCCCGCGCTTTGCGCTTATGCCCCGATTTGATTGTTGTGCCCCCAGACTTTACCAAGTATCGGGAGGTGGCCCTACAGATACGGGACGTTTTTTCCGACTTCACCGAGCTGGTTGAACCCCTCTCCCTCGATGAAGCCTTTCTCGATGTTAGCGCCACCAAACTTTGTCAGGGCAGCGCCACCTTGATGGCCGAGGCAATTCGCGCACGTATCAAGGCAGAAGTTGGCATTACTATCTCTGCAGGGGTGGCGCCGAGTAAATTCCTCGCCAAGATTGCCAGCGATTGGCGCAAGCCCGACGGGCTCTTTGTGATTACTCCCGATCAGGTGGATGGCTTCGTGCTGGCCTTGCCGGTGGGTAAATTATTCGGCGTCGGTAAAGTCACCGAAAAGAAGCTCCACCAGCTCGCGGTAAAAACCTGTGGTGACTTACGCAACATCAGTCTATTGAAATTGACCGAGCACTTTGGGGTACTGGGCCGGCGTTTATTTGAACTGAGCCGGGGTATCGACAACCGGCCGGTCAGGATCGATCGGCGCAGAAAATCCCTCAGTGTCGAAACCACCTTTGTTGACGACTTGCCCGATGCCGCTGCCTGCATCGCCCGCTTGCCTGCCTTGTTTGAACAATTACAAACGCGCTATCAAAATGTCGATGACACTTACCGAGTCAGTCGCCATTATTTAAAAATGCGCTTTAGTGACTTTACTAGCACTACTGTCGAGCGTGACCTGCCCGATGGTATTACACTTGAGGGGTATCAGAGTTTATGTGAGCAAGCTTGGTGGCGTGGTGAGCAGAGCGTGCGCTTATTGGGTATTGGTTTACGCTTTAGCGACGTAATAACCGGGCAAGAGAGCCACCAGTACGCTCTGCCATTTGAGGTTGGCTGAGGTTTGCCCTGAGCATTGCCTTCGCTGGGCATAGAGGAGGAGTAAGTGATGGAGTACGCGCAAGATCTACACGGCGGCATTTCCGATAGCAGTGCCGCGACGATGACCGATATTAATCTCGACCGGGCCTTGAGCCGCATACCCCACATCCACAAAGGTATTATTGACGTCCTGCGCTACCCCAAGCGCGTAGTCAGCGTCACCTTCCCCGTGGAGATGGATGGTGGTCATGTGCGTGTCTTCAAGGGTTGTCGGGTCCTACATAATCGTATCTTGGGGCCTGGCAAGGGCGGGATTCGCTATCACCCCGATGTCGATCTACATGAAGCGAGCGCCCTGGCCGCCTTGATGACATGGAAGTGCGCGTTGATTGATGTGCCCTTTGGCGGCGCCAAGGGCGGCGTTAGCTGTGACCCCAAGAGCCTATCCGCTGCCGAATTGCGCCGTATTACTCGACGTTTTATCAGCGAGCTGGGGGACAACATTGGCCCCTATACCGATATTCCCTCTCCCGACCTTTATACCAGTGAACAAACTATGAGCTGGGTTTTTGACACCTATGACGTGATGCACAGCGGCAGTAACAACCGCGCGGTGGTGACAGGTAAACCGCTCTCCCTCGGCGGTTCAGTGGGGCGACGCGAGGCCACTGGGCGTGGCGTGTGTTATGCGGTACGCCACTTTATCGCCAAGCACATGGTGCCGGGTCTCAGTAGTTTGGATGGGGCCAGTGTGGTTATTCAGGGCTTTGGCAATGTTGGTGCTGTGGTCGCCGAACAGATGCAATGCATGGGTGCCAAAATTATTGCCGTCAGTGACTCTCAGGGCGGTATTGTCGACAGAGAGGGGCTGAACCTAACAGAGGTGCAGGCCTACAAAAACACCCACGGTTCACTGATCGGCCTGCCGGGCACTATGAGCATTACCAATCAAGCTCTATTGGAGTTGGAATGCGACGTGCTAGTGCCGGCGGCCCTGGGCCATCAAATTTGTGCCGACAATGCCTCGCGGGTGCAGGCGAAATTGGTGGTCGAGGCGGCTAACGGGCCTATTACCCCCGAGGCGGATCGGATACTCGTACAACGGGGTATCCAAGTATTGCCGGATATTCTCGCCAACGCAGGGGGCGTCACCGTTAGCTATTTTGAATGGGTGCAGAACCTGGAAAACCAGCAGTGGGAGTTGGATCAGGTCAATGAAAAACTCCTGCAAAAAATCAATCAGGCGGTTGATCACAGCGTAAAACGTTTCAAGGCCCTGGCCGCCGAAGAGAGCGAACAAGACGGTGATACACATGCCTACCCCCTGGACTTACGTACGGCGGCGTTGGTTATTGCCCTCGATAAGTTGGTGAAGGTGACCCTACAGAGGGGTATTTGGCCTTGAGGCGCAGCCAATATAATAAGCCCCTTACCATTGTGCGGGCCGGCCCGCGACCACAGGGGCATAGTTGGTTCGATGATATGTTGGCCGGCTTAGCTTGCCTTATGACTACCATCACATAGCGGGGGTGAAGCTGTGGCTTTACAGCCACAGAAGAATACTTGTTGGGACGCTGTCGCCACGTATTTGACGGGTACGAAATCACCACCCTTATGGGCACCATCGCAAAAGGGTTGGGTTTTACTTTGGCCGCAGGCACACCAAAAGTAGCGTTTCCCCGCCTCGACGTCGACGGCATAGGGGGTGTCGGCGGCTCTTGTCGGTTTGCTCATGATATTTCCCTGTTTGTTATAAGTATTGTTATCTCGGGGCCGGTTTTGAGTAATTTGCCCCCGTGGACATGCGGTTATCTTTTTTTCTTTGCCTGTTCGCTTTATGGTCTTACTCAATATAGATAAAACCACCCGAATGTACAGCAGCTAATCGATGGCTTGTGTTGTCACAACAGCAAGGCTGTGGCGAGTTACTGTCAATCTGTCAGGTGCCCTGTCGGCCAATAAAATCAATTGATGGCGTTATAGGATTTGCAAGAGGCTTGCTGCCAAAGCCAGTAGCCATAGGGCCAGTACTAGCCCTATGGCGACATAACTTGCGCGCAGTGCCCACTGGCCCGTGGCATTGTTGTGATAGATTAAAAAAATGCCCGAGAGGGCAAAGATAAGGGACCACAGAGCCCAGACCCATGCCCAAAGCATGTCCTTTTCCCCCGCGCCCAGGTTCAAGAGCCCCTGCGCCAATAGAAAAGCAAATACGGGTGTAAGGAGCAGCGGTAAGAGCGCCAATGTGGCTTGGCTCAACTTGTTCATAATGAGCGTATCCTCGATTTTTTCTAGGGCGGGACAGGGTGTTGAAGTTTTGAAGTGGGATACTCAAAATAGTTTTCTTTGAATCAATATCTTGGTTTGTGAGATTCAGGCTTGTTTTACCTTGCTGGAGCGTCTGGTTGGGGTTTTTAGTTTTCACAGGAAAATCTAGCAACTTGTCGCAAAATAACACTTGTCTTTGAAAGACGCTCCTTTATTGAATTGTTATGTTTGAATCCACGATGCTTACACAAAGGGCATCTTGGGTTTCTTACAGGCTTGAATGAACCGCCACATTCACATTGAGCTAATATTTTCGCTATGGTCTCTGCTAAATTTTCAGTCGATTCGGAAGCGCAAATGATTTTTCTATCCGAAGATCTTCAAATTACATTGGAACAATGTGCCCAATAGAAGTGGGGGGCTGGCGTAGAGGTGTTTTACAGATGCACAGGAACTCGCCCTTGCCCTCCGCTTACCTAGCCTGCTTCAATAGGTGTTTCCTTGGTGGCGTTGCGACTTTATCGGGTGGCTGAATATCAAGCGAGTGGCCGTTTTTCTACTTATACAGATAGCTCGCTTGATGATTGAACTTTGGACAGATGCCGAGTCTATGGCTGCGGCCACTATAAAAAGGAGTTACTGTGGATCCACTTAGTCAGGCTTTATTGGGCGGTGTTGTCGCCCATGCGGCTGCGGGTCGTAAGCTCGGCTTGCGTGCCGCGGGCTGGGGTGCACTGGCCGGTGCTTTTCCCGACATTGATGTCGCCTTTAGTTTATTTGCCGACGATATCGCGCAGTTGCAGTTACATCGGGGTATTACCCACTCTCTTTTTTTTGGCCCACTCGTTGGCAGTGTGCTGGGGTGGTTATTTTGGCAAAGGGATCGCTCTAAAGGTGAATCGAGCTCATTGTTGAGCTGGTTCTCGGTGTTTGTCCTGGCACTGTTATCCCACCCCCTACTGGATGCTTGCACACCCTATGGCACACAGTTATTGGCGCCGCTTTCCGATGCGCGCTTTGCCTGGCATGCGGTGCCGATTATTGAGCCACTGTACACCGCTATTTTATTGCTTGGCATATTATTACTGCGCTTTGCGGGGCGTTTTGGCTGGCTGGTGTCGCTGTTAACCCTGGTATTGTCGAGTCAATATCTATTGTGGGGTTGGGTACTCAATCAGCAGGCGATAGCTTTGGCGGCAAGCCAGTTAGCGCGTGATGGTGTCGTCGATGCGCAAGTTTATGCTTTCCCAACCTTTTTTCAGATGCCACTGCGAAGGGTGGTCGCTATAAGCAATGAGCAGGTTTATGTTGGTTTTATCACCCTTGACCAGAGCTGTGATATTGCCTGGGAGGTGCAAGCAAAGATGACACACCCGGCCATCGATGCCCTGCGCAACACGCGGGCCGGCAAGGTCTTTCACTGGTTTGCCGGTGGTCTTGTCGCGGAGCAGGTAAGGCGCACAGAGCAGGGCTTTGTCGCGCAGATGTCGGATTTACGCTATGGCAAAAGTACCGATGCGAGTCGTGGTATGTGGGGTGTGCGAGGGGGCTTTGATGCCGAGGCAAGGGCCCTGGGTGAGGCGGGCCTGTATTACGGCGATATGAGTTTGAGTGTGGATGATGTTGTCACTGTGTGGCAGACGGCTTACCCGAGAGAGGCCGTTCGTTGCGCGAAAATTACCGCGATTGCGGGTACTTGAATTGGGGTGACCACCGCGTCATTAGCGCCAGCGCTTTTCCCATGCGACCAGTACCCGCTCGGAATACCAGTACTGGCCGTAGCTGCCGTTGTAGCGGGCGAGGGCATCGGCCAGTCGGCCTTTTTCCCGCTTTAAATAGTGTTTGAGAATGGTGCAGCCGTAAAACAGGTTGGTGTCGGTATCGGTGAGGTTGTCATTGGGCCTGCCGATTTCTTTTTTCCAGAAAGGCATGATTTGCATTAAACCCTGGGCGCCGACACGGGACACGGCGTAGGGGTCGAAATGACTCTCCACCTCGATTAGCGCAAGCACGATTTCGGGTTGTAGTTCGGCCTTGGTCGCGGCGCGGTGGACTTTGCGCAGTAGTTCAAGGCGACGGTTTTTGTCGGGTAAAAAACGTGCCAGGCTATTGGATTTTGTCAGCAGCCAGACCTCGGCATCGTAGCGGTCATCAAAGCTATCGGCTTGATTCACCGTGTCACGCAATATTTTTAGTAACTCCGGATCACTCGCCTGGGCACTGAATGCCGACGGCGCTAGCAACAGGCCTGTTAGCAGCAGTGCTAACAGGCCGAGGAAGCGCCGAGGTTTGGGGCGTTTTAATAACAGCATGTTTAGTTTGCAGAGCCAGCAGGAGCCGGCTTTAGAGGTTGACCTTGATTATTCGCTGCTAAGGGCCTTCGCCAAAAAGGCGTCGAGTTCAGACAGTTTAATATCGGAGCTTTCGGCGTCGCGACGGTATTTGTATTCGATAGCATCATTTTCCAGGCCTCGGTCGCCAATAACCAGGCGATGGGGAATACCCATGAGTTCAACATCGGCGAGCATAACACCGAGCCTGGCCTTCTTTTCGTCCATCAAAAGCACTTCGTGACCGGTTTCTCGCAGTTTTGTGTAGAGGGTCTCGCTGGCCTCGCGTACGGCCTCGGACTTGTGGGGGTTGATGGGAATGATGGCGAGCTGGAAGGGGGCCAGAGACTCGGGCCAGATAATGCCTTTGTCGTCGTGGTTTTGCTCAATGGCGGAGGCGACGATGCGGCTGACACCGATGCCGTAACAACCCATTAACATGGCCTGTTCCTTGCCATTTTCGTCGAGAATTTTCGCATTCATTGCATCGCTGTATTTAGTGCCCAGCTGGAAAATATGGCCCACTTCAATGCCGCGTTTAATCTCCAGTGTGCCCTGGCCATCGGGGCTGGGGTCGCCGGCAAGCACATTGCGAAGATCTTCGACGCGCTCAGCAGCACAGTCGCGCTGCCAGTTAACACCCGTTAAATGGACGCTTTCTTTATTGGCACCGCAGACAAAGTCGCTGAGATGGGCGGCGCTGAGATCAATAATCACCGGAATGCTTAAACCGACGGGGCCGAGTGAGCCAACACTGCAGCCGGTGGCGGCGAGTACGGCCTGCTCACTGGCAAAGGTCAGTGGGTTGGCAACGCCCTCGAGTTTCTCCGCTTTAATGTCGTTTAGCTCGTGGTCGCCGCGAAGTACCAGTGCGATCAGGCTGTCATCTTCCTCGCCATTGACGATCAGTGTTTTAACGGTGCTGTTCGCCGCGCAGTCGAGGAAATTGCAAATGTCGTCGATGCTGTGCTGGCCGGGGGTGGCGATTTCGGCCATCTCCTGTGTGGCTGCTGGGCGGTCGCCGTTGGGGGCGACGGCCTCGGCCATTTCCACATTGGCGGCGTAGTCACTGCCGTTGGAAAAGGCGATATCGTCTTCGCCGGAGTCGGCCAGTACGTGAAACTCGTGGGAGAAACTACCGCCGATGCTGCCGGTGTCGGCGAGTACGGGACGGAAGTCGAGACCGAGGCGCTGGAAGATTTTGCAGTAAGCGGCGTGCATTACGTCGTAGGTTTGTTGCAGGCTCTCTGCCGTCGCATGAAAGGAATAGGCGTCTTTCATAATGAATTCGCGGGCGCGCATCACCCCAAAGCGGGGGCGGGTTTCATCACGAAACTTGGTTTGAATCTGGTAGAAGTTGGCGGGCAGCTGTTTATAGCTGCGGATTTCGCCGCGAATTAAATCGGTGATAATTTCTTCGTGGGTGGGGCCGAGGCAAAAGTCTCTGCCGTGGCGGTCGGCGATGCGCAGTAGCTCGCCGCCGTACTCCTGCCAGCGTCCGGACTCCTGCCATAGTTCTGAGGGTTGCACCACCGGCATGAGGACTTCCTGGGCCTCGGCCTTATCCATTTCTTCACGCACGATGGTCTCTACCCTGCGTAGTACACGCAGGCCCAGGGGTAGCCAGGTGTAGAGGCCGGAGGCGAGCTTGCGAATCAACCCGGCGCGAAGCATCAGCTGATGACTGATAACCTCGGCATCGGCTGGGGTTTCTTTCTGGGTGGCAATGAGAAAACGGCTGGCGCGCATAAGTGTTATTCCACTGAAGATAGGGCTTGATGTATTTTGGCGGCTATTTTACGGTGCCGTCGACGCTGGGTACAGCGCGGTTCTTAGAAAGGAGTAAGGGGTGATGTTCCAGCTCGATGAGCGTTTGCAGAAAGATACACTATTAGTGGGGCGGTTTGAGCTATGCCTGTTATTGCTACACCGTGATGGCAACTATCCCTGGTGTATTTTGGTGCCCCAGCGCCAGGGTATTACGGAAATTCATCATCTTTCAGAGGCCGACCGGCAATTGCTACTGGCTGAATCGTCACTGCTGGCGGAGGCGCTGGAGTCGGTATTTTCGCCAGACAAGCTGAATATTGCCATGCTCGGTAATATCGTCGCCCAGTTGCATGTTCACCATGTGGCCCGATTTAAAACGGATGTCAGTTGGCCGGGGCCTATTTGGGGTGCGGCCCCGGTGCGTGAATATGCGGCGGGAGTGCTAGAGCAAAGGGTGGCGAGTCTACACAAGGCCCTGTTGGGGGAGTTAGAGATAGATAGCTGATGGCAGTGGGGTGCAGCGTTAGCATGACCCTGGCCGTACTCGAAATAAAAAAAAGCCCCTCAGAGAGGGGCTTTTTTAGAAGAGCAGCTACCTGGTAAGGTCGGCGTGCTAGTTCGCCATATCTTTCAGGCCTTTTAGCGCAGTGACTTTAACGGCGGTACTGGCTGGCTTGGCAGCAAAAGTCGTCTCTTCACCGGTGAAGGGGTTGATGCCCTTGCGAGCGCGGCGCGCTGGCTTTTTAACGGTTTTGATCTTTAACAGGCCGGGCAGGGTAAACTCGCCAACCGCGCGCTTTTTAATATGGCGCTCGATAACAATGCCCAGCTCTTCGAGCACCGCGCCAACCTGCTTGCGCGATAATTCTGTTTTCTCGGACAACTCATTGAGCAGCTGGGTTTTGGTGTAGCGCTCAGAAATTGCTACGATTTTACGTGCAGGTGCGGCTTTGGCTGGAGCTTTCTTCTTAGCGGGAGCTTTTTTGGCGGCCATGGTGTTTACCTTGCGTTTATTGTTTGATTGTTTGTCAGCGTTGAGGGCCTGAGTACATCAAGCAAAATTTTATGGCCCCTCGGGAAGCAATATATATAGTATCTATTGAGCTCAGGCAATAGAAATCCCTATAAAATAGCCTTTTTTTGGCAAAAAATATGACTTTAGTTGTTTTACCCCCTCGTTGCGGGAAAGTAAGGCTGTGTTGGCGACTTTAAGCCGCTTGCCTAGCTGGGGTATAATGCGCGCCTTTTTTGGACCAGCCTTCCCTGGATGCTTATCTTTCCAGGTGCTCGGTGGGCAACTGCTACAAAGTGGTTGCCGCCGCTGTGTCTGGCGTGTGAAGTGGAGTAAATAGACAATGCCAATTTATGAATACCAATGTGAGTCCTGCCAGGAAACCCTCGAGGCCCTACAAAAGCTCAGTGACGCCCTGTTAACCGAATGCCCCAACTGTGGCGAGCAGGCCTTAAAGAAACAGCTGACGGCCAGTGCCTTTCGGCTCAGTGGTAGCGGCTGGTACGAGACCGACTTTAAAACCGGTGATAAAAAGAAGAACCTAGCCGGCGGTGACAGCGGCTCGAGTGCCGGTAATAAATCGTCCGACGGCGGCGCGAAAAAAGCCAGTGGCGCAAGCTCCGATAGCGGCAAAAAGGCGGCATCGGCCAGCAGCTAAACAGCTTGGTTTCATACATCTTATTTCAGCTTGCGGCACACCAGGCCGTTAATTTACCGATCGATATTTAGGAAACAGAGACATTATGCGTTCGAGCTATTGCGGATTACTCGATACTACCTTCTTGGATCAAGAGGTCACTTTATGCGGCTGGGTCGATCGTCGTCGCGATCATGGCGGGGTGATCTTTATCGATCTGCGCGACCGTGAAGGCATTGTGCAGATTGTCTGCGACCCGGACAGCGGTGAACACTTCAATACCGCCGACAGTGTGCGTGGTGAATATGTCTTAAGAATCCGTGGTCGCGTGCGCGCGCGCAGTGCCGAAACCGTCAACCCACAGATGAAGACCGGTGAAATTGAGGTCTATGCCACCGATGTGGAAATCCTCAACGCCTCAGAAACGCCGCCCTTTCAGCTCGACGAGCACACCAAGGTGGGTGAAGAGGTGCGTTTGTTGCATCGCTTCCTCGACCTGCGTCGCCCAGAGATGCAGGAGCACCTGTACTTCCGTTCCAAGGTCACCTCGGCGCTGCGCAACTTCCTCGACGACTCGGGCTTTCTCGATATCGAGACACCCATCCTGACCCGCGCAACCCCCGAGGGTGCCCGCGACTATCTGGTGCCAAGCCGCACCCACGAAGGCAAGTTCTTTGCGCTGCCCCAGTCGCCCCAGCTCTTTAAGCAGTTGTTGATGGTTTCGGGTTTTGACCGTTACTACCAGGTGGCGAAGTGTTTCCGCGACGAAGATTTACGTGCCGACCGCCAGCCCGAATTCACCCAGATTGATATCGAAGCCTCCTTCGTTAACGATAAAGATATTATGGCCATCTCCGAGAAGATGATTAGCCAGGTGTTTTCGAACCTGCACAAGGTCGAGCTGGGCACCTTCCCGGTGATGACCT
>MAAC01005933.1_pt1 | contig 87103 bp, 80 predicted proteins | sample 1115981 | NCBI WGS metagenome assembly MAAC01 (sample SAMN04961126, study PRJNA320927) | seawater metagenome | isolation source: sample BD02T64 sea water enriched with oil for 64 days | place: USA:Gulf of Mexico | collected 2013-07-27
TTATCTGACACAAAACTAGAGGATACTTTATGCATTATTATTAATACTACATTAATAAAAACCCCAATATGTTAAGTATGCGTTAATCTATATTTTTTAAAATTTATAAGACATTGATAAGCTAAAATCTACACCCTTTTTATAGGATTGTGTCAATACATTTTTATTTTCTGCACCTTGAAACCTCTCATAAATTGGGTTTGTTAGGTTCTTTAATGACAACCCTAATTTTATCTTTTTAGAAAGATTCGATTTTATAATTAGATCTAAAGTATGATTCCCTTTATCGATCAAATGACCTCGGCCTCTAGTTCCAATTGTTCTTAATTTATCTGAAAAATATCCAAATGAAAGCGTTGTGGTAATGTTTGAATTTTCAGAGAATTCTTTTAGGTAAGAAATATCAGAATTGATTAATAAATCTGACGCCCCTGTTAATTTACCTTTTGTGTATGTAAAATCTGCGGATAAATTATTTTCGTTGCTTACTTTTGTTGCGCTAAAGTCCTGATTTGTTTGCATAAACGACAGATTAAATCCAACGTTTAATTTATTTTTTAAATCACTCGTGCTTTCAAATTCTACTATTTTTTTTCTTGCTTCAAACTCTACTCCATACAAGGTTGCTTGATTTCCTGAGTTGACATAACTGATATCTCCAGATGCAGAATTTATAAATACCTCATTAATTGGATTCTGTATTACTTTACCAAAAGTTGTTACTGATAAAATTTCTCCTGATGTAGGAAAATACTCCCATCCTAAATCAACATTGTAATTGTCTGACGCATATAAATCTGGATTTCCTTGATATCCTTGGGTAACCTCTTCGTATAACAACTTTACTTTTTCTTTAAATTGAGGCAACGTATATGATTTACTTGCTGCAAATTTCAAGTTTTGTTTTTCTGTCAATGTATACTTTGCCACTACACTTGGCAAAATTTCAAACTCTGAAAAATCTGATTTTCCACCCATTGGTACAATCTCTGTTTTATACTTCACATTCTGAATAATAGACTCTCCTCTTACTCCTAAAACTACTGTGAATTTTGGTGAAAATTTATACGCTACTTTTGAAAAGAATCCGTTTACATAAAGGTTTCCTGAATACTCCTGATTTATTGAACCAATTGTATAGGTAGAATTGTTGTAGTTGTTTGCATTAAAAAAGTTATCTACGTGATGTATTTTATCCTTAGAAAAATTAAAAAAATCACTAACAGGAGAAAAATAATATTGATTAGATTTAAAAATTACATCTTTAAAGCGCCCTGCATAACCAAATGTGAATTTTCCTTTATATGTATCCTCCTCTGTCTTTGCAAAACTATAGCCTACTTCTATTCTAGCAGAAAACTCGTTTTCATCTAAGTCTTGAAAATATCTATGATTGTCAATTGCCGAGTTAGAGAAAAACGTAAATCTATCTGACCCATCTCTTGAAGGGACAAAAGTATTCTGCATTCTATCTGGAACTGCATTTAATGAAATACTATAAGCCGTTGCCCAGTCTATTTCAAGTCTTTTAGATAATTTATGTGCTCCTAAAAATTGATTTAATAATAGTTGTGTTCTTGTAAATGTTCCTCTTTTTATAAACCCAGAATCGTTATCTGAAATTGAAGTTCCTCCATCAAATTCATTATTATTCCCAGTAAATTCAGTGTAATTCTGAGAAGTAGAATTTAAATACAAGCTATTAAAGGTAAATGTATGTTTCGCATTTACTTTATATTTTGCTGTACCCATTAAAGTGGTTGCTGTAGTATATGTATAATTGTCTAATGTATAATCTGTTCTAGCAACCCCTTGTTTATTTATACCTCCTCTGGTAACTCCATTTCTAAAATCACTATCAGAATTAAAAGAAGCAGTAAAAAAAGTGCTTATTTTTGATTCTTCTCCTACTTCAAAAGCCTTTCCTAATAAGATACCAAAACTATTATTTATTTGATACTCTTTTGATTCTCTATCCCAACTTGTTGTGTAGTTGTTTGGAGTTAATGGCGAGCTTGGATTTTTCACAGTATTGAACCCCAAATAATTTGGTCCGTCTTGTAAATAAAAATTCTTTTTTCCTAACACATTAGAATTACTCTTTACTACACCTAAGATTATTTCTGCTGTAGGTTTCCCTCTAAAATTTTTAGATTTAATGTCGATACTTGCTCCTCCAAAATCTGCAAAATTTTGAACTTCAAAAGTTTTACTCACCTCAATAGATTCAACAACATCGGTTGTAAAAATGTTTAAGTCTAAATTTTTATTACTTGGGTTATTAGATGGTAATGGCAAACCATTAAATGTTGTTACATTGTATCGATCACCCAAACCTCTAACAAAAACACTCCCTGTACCTTCTTGCCTAGTTACACCCGATAATTTTGTGACAGCGTTAGCAACATCAGAAATACCTTTGGTAGAAAGTTCTTGTGCACCAATGGTTGCTTTAATAGAAACTGCTCGTTTTTGTTCTAATAACAATGCAGAAACCTTTGCTCTATTTATAGTTGCTCTAATTTCGATTTCTTCTAAAGTAACTCCACTTGCTGCAGATAACTTCTGATTAATTGTAATCGTTTTTCCTGCTTTTACATCAATATTTTTTTCAATGGTTTTATAGCCAACAAAACTAAAAGCCAATACGTACTCCCCTTCTTCAACAGCTAAAGAATAGTTCCCGTCAAAATCTGTCGTACCACCAATTGTAGTTCCTTTTATAAACACATTGGCAAACGGCAAGGGGTCGTTATTAACATCTCCATCCGTTAACATTCCTTTTACTGTGCCTTTACTTTGAGCAGAAACTAATTGACTTATCAATACAAATGCTATAATTATTTTTCTCATTACTTTACCTCTAATACTATTTAACTTTTGTTTTATGCTGCAAATGTCTTGTGGTACTGTAAAGCGAATGTTAGTCAAAAATTACTATTTTATTAACCTAAGGTTAAGGCTGTGTTAAGTCTTTAAATCATTGTAAAGGAATCGTTCTTTTACAATTATTATCCATACTTTTGAAGCAAAACAAGACAAAATAGAATCATGAAAAAAGATGATATTAAAATTTTATTGGTTGATGACGAGCCAGATATCTTAGAAATAATTGGATATAATTTAAGAAATGAAGGGTATCAAGTTTTCACCGCCTCTAATGGATTAGAAGGTGTAAAGCAAGCAAAGAAAGTAACTCCTCATTTAATTTTAATGGATATTATGATGCCAGAAATGGACGGAATTGAAGCTTGTGAAAAAATCAGAAAAATTAAAACCTTAGAACATGTAATTATCTCTTTTTTAACCGCTCGTGGTGAAGATTATTCTCAAGTTGCAGGTTTTGATGCTGGTGCTGATGATTATATTACCAAACCCATCAAACCAAAGGTATTGGTTAGTAAAATAAAATCGTTATTGCGTAGATTAAAAAACAACGAAGAAGCAGATACGTCAACTACAATTGGAGACATCGTAATTAATAGAGAAGAATATGTCGTTTTTAAAGGGGGTAAAAAAATTATCTTACCTAAAAAAGAATTCGAACTGTTCTCTTTATTAACTTCAAGACCAGGTAAAGTATTTAAAAGAGAAACTATTTTAGATACTGTTTGGGGAAATGAAGTTGTTGTTGGAGGAAGAACTATAGATGTACACATCAGAAAGCTAAGAGAAAAAATTGGTGACGATCATTTTAAAACCATTAAAGGTGTTGGTTATAAGTTTGTTTTAGAAGATAGCGACAAATAAAAAAGAACTCTGTGAAATTTAAAAAAACATACTCTTTTGCCTTTACATCGGCATTGTATTTAGCAATATTAACAATCATTATTGCGAGTGTTTCTTACGCGCTGTACACAAAGATTGGCTTATTGATAATCATATTAGCGGTTATCGCCTTATTTGTATGCTCGTTTTTTATAATTCAATACAGAGTAGAACATTTTATTTATAGAAGAGTTCGAAAAATTTACGACGACGTTTCTTTGTTAAACCTTGAAGATTTACAACGAGAATCTGTTACCACAGACATGGAAACACTGTCTAAAAGTGTACAAAAATTTGCTGAAGGAAAACGAATAGAAATTCAAAATTTAACAGATAGAGATTCTTTTAGAAGAGACTTTCTAGGAAATGTTGCTCACGAACTTAAAACACCATTATTTACCGTTCAGGGCTATGTTTTAACTTTAATTGAAGGTGCTGCTGAAGACCAAGAGATCAGAGAGAAATACTTAGGAAGAGCCAACAAAGGTGTTGAAAGATTGGTGGCTATTGTCAAAGATTTAGACATGATTACGAAATTAGAAACAGATGGTTTGAAAATGAATTTTGAACCTTTCAATATTTTAGAAATTATTCAAAATGTCTTTGATTTGTTTGAAATGAAGGCCAAAAAAAGAAATATCTCCTTATCTTTTGATAAATTGTATGAATTTCCAGTATTTGTTTTAGGAGATAAAGAACGTATTGAACAAGTTCTAATCAATCTTGTTGTAAACTCGATTAAATACGGTAAAATTAACGGATTTACTAGCGTTGGAATTGACTCTTACAACGAAAATAAGTTCATCATAAAAATTGCTGATAATGGAGAAGGTGTTAAACAAGAACATTTATCTCGTTTGTTTGAGCGTTTTTATAGAGTAGACCAAAGTAGATCTAGAGAACAAGGTGGCTCTGGTTTAGGTTTAGCCATTGTAAAACACATTATAGAAGCCCACAACGAGACTATTCTACTAAAAAGCACCTATGGTGAAGGTTCTGAGTTTTCGTTTACGCTAAAAAAGGCTAATTAAGTCTTTATTCAAAAATGATTTCTTAGAATACAATCCTGTATAACTTTCCAATTCTTGTAGTTTTTCAATAACAAATTCTTGTTCAGTAGAAAACGGAGCCTGTTTTTCTTCTGATAAGTATTTCGCTAAGTATTCTTGTTCTGGTTGGTTTGGAGTTGGAATAAAATACACTTTTTTTTCTAATATTGCCAAATCCATAATTGAAGAATAACCAGATCTACACACAATTATTCTAGATTGATTTATTTCCTTTTCTAATTCTGACGACAATAAATAGTTGTGAATTGTAATTTTGTTTTGCTCTTTTATTGTTTGTTGATTTTCTATTTTTCCCTGTACTAAAACAACCTTCTCTTCGTAATTTTTAAATTTGTTTAGCAACATTAATTCGAAAGATTTCCTTTGGGATTCTATTCCAGACAAAATAATTAAAACATCATTTTTAATGGGTAGTTCTTCCTTAGAAAACCGAGATAAAGAGCCAATGAATCTATACGGAATTTTAAGTTCCTGTGGATTAGAAAGTTCTCCAGATAAAGTTTGTTCTTTAGAATCTGGAATCCAACATTGATCAAATTTATTGATAATATGTTGATGTATCTTACTTGAAATAGCCGTAATTATTCCAGAAAACACTTGGATTTGATGTGTAATATATATCGAAGGAACTTTAACACTTCTAACACCAAAACGGTTGTCAGAAATGACTCCAACAACCGTTTTATTCTCTTTTATATATCTGTCAATTGCCTTTTCCTCTTTTTGTACTGCGCTGTAAATTTTCGGAAGTTGAAAAAGTAAACTCGTCTTTAAATTCTTAGCATATGAGATTCCGTAAGAAGGCAATTCTATCGATTCTAGATTAGGGAACTCTTGTTGCAAAAACAGCAACGCTTTTCCGTCAGAAGCAATAACAGGTATAAACTTATTTTCTAATAAAAAATGAATAATTGGCACACATCGTGCTGCATGGCCTAAACCCCAATTTAACGGTGCAACAATTATTTTTTTCACATATTAAAATTTAGGTTTCAACTTTAATTTATTCTCCGACTCGTCAAAAGATTCAGTCCGAAAATACAAGCCATCATTCTATTTTTACGCAAATATTTGAGAGTTAAGTTCTAATTGGTTATCTCCCTGTGATTAAATCAAATCCAATATCTTTTCTATAATTCATTTTATCAAAATGAATTTTATCAATCGAATCATAAGAGGTTTTTAAAGCTTCTTCAATCGTATCTCCCAAAGAAGTAATAGCCATAACTCTACCTCCACTTGTTACAACCTTATTCTCTTTTGTAGTGGTTCCCGAATGAAAAACAATTGAATCTGTTACTTTGTCAATTCCTGTCATCACTTTTCCTTTCTCGTAACTTTCTGGATAACCACCAGAAACCAACATAACAGTCGTCGCTGTTTTCGGGTTGATGGTAACCGTTTTTTCGTGTAATGTTTGATTGGCAACTCCTTCAAACAAATCAAATAAATCAGATTCAATTCTCGGAATTACTGCTTCCGTTTCTGGATCTCCCATTCGTACATTGTATTCAATTACTTGAGGGTTCCCATCAACATTCATGAGGCCAATAAAAATAAATCCACGGTAATCAATTCCGTCTTTTTGCAATCCGTTTATGGTAGGAATCACTACTCGTTCTTCTACTTTTTGTAAAAACTTTTCGGTAGCAAATGGCACAGGAGATATTGCTCCCATTCCACCAGTGTTTAACCCTTTATCACCTTCTCCAATACGTTTGTAATCTTTGGCAGATGGTAAAATTTTATAACTTTTTCCATCTGTCAATACAAAAACAGACAATTCTATTCCGTCTAAAAATTCTTCAATCACAACTGTAGAAGATGCTTCCCCAAATTTTTGATTAGAAACCATTTCTTCTAATTCGGCTTTTGCTTCTTCTAAAGAATCTAAGATTAAAACCCCTTTTCCAGCAGCCAGTCCGTCAGCTTTTAAAACATAAGGAGGACTTAATGTTTCTAAGAAGGTAAAGCCTTCTGTTAAATTCTCTTTCGTAAATGATTGATATCTTGCCGTTGGAATGTTATGTTTTTCCATAAAAATTTTAGAAAAATCTTTACTTCCCTCTAGCAGTGCACCGTCTTTTTTAGGTCCAATCACTGGAACATTTTTCAACTCATTATCTGCCAAGAAAAAATCATGAACTCCATCTACCAAAGGAGCCTCTGGCCCAACAACTACCATATTGATATTGTTGTCTAACACAGTTTGTTTTACAGCAGAAAAATCTGTTGGATTAATGTTGATATTGATTGCAATTTGTGAAGTACCTGCATTACCAGGTGCTACAAAAAGTTGATTAACTTTACTGCTTTCAGATAGTTTTAAGGCAAATGCATGTTCTCTACCTCCAGAACCTAAAATAAGAATATTCATTGTGTGTTGTGTTGTTGTTAAGGGTACAAATATACGTTCTGAAAATGTAATCTCAGTTTAATTTTTCCATTTCTTAAAGTATTTGATTGCCGAAGAAATGTGATAATAGAGTAAAATTATTTTTTGTGAAGAACCTCTTCTATGTTTGTGTGTAATTTGAACGTCAGGAAAGTATCTTTTGCGCTTTCCAAGTACGTCTATTTTTTTACAAATATCGACATCTTCCATGTATAAGAAATAACGCTCATCAAACCCATTGATTGCTACAAAATCTAGAGTGTTAAAAAGCAGAAAACAACCTTGAAAAAAATCTGGATAAAATGATTGATTTAAATCTTCATTTCTATACTCTTGTTTTTGAGTAAATTCTTTAAAAATCCCAAATCTTCTATATATCAACTCAAAAAAAGTAGGATATTTTCTACACGTATACTGTATTTTTCCTTCTGGATACACAACTTTAGGAGAAATTATTGCTACATCATTATTATCTGCCAATTCTTGAATCAATTTTAGCAAAACTTCTGATTCAAAAGTCACATCTGGGTTTAAAATCAAATGATATTTAGAACGTTTATTAATTTTATTTAATACCGAGTTGTGGGCACTGCCAAAGCCACTGTTTTTTCCTGTAAAAACATATTCAACTTCAGGGAAATTACAAAACTCTTGTAAAACATCTGTAGGAGAATTGTCAACAATGTAGAGTCTTTTTGATAAAGGTGTTTTTAAAAAACTAGCAATTGTTTTCTGAAGTGTTATTACATCTTCTTTGTATAAAACAATCGTGGCAGATATATCTATATTTCTTTCCAATTAATACGCTTTTTCTTCGCCTTTAAAAACATTAAATACTGTTTGAAAGATGATTTTCACATCTAGCAAAAACGACCAATTCTCGATGTAAAAAATATCAAATCTGATTCTATTTTTTATATCCGCTTTCTTTTTTATTTCTCCTCTGTAACCACTCACCTGGGCTAGACCTGTTATTCCGGGTTTAACAGCATGCCTTTCCATGTAATTTCCTACATCTTTTTGATATTCTAAAGACAAACTTTTTAAGTGTGGCCTTGGCCCAACAACGCTCATATTTCCTCTTATCACATTAAAGAATTGTGGCAATTCATCTAAACTTGTTCTTCTTAAAAAAGCGCCAAATTTAGTTACTCTTTGGTCGTTTTTTGCAGTATGACTAATAGCAGAAACAGTATGAACATTCATTGATCTAAACTTATAGCAAACAAATTGCCCCCCATTAAGTCCTTCTCTCTTTTGCTTAAAGAAAGCGGGGCCTTTTGATTCCATTTTTATTAAAATCCATATAACTGGTGTTAGCCAAGAAAGTACAAAAACAATTGTAAAAAAAGAAAAAACGATATCGAAAACTCTTTTTATAAAATGATTTTCTGAGTATTCAAAAGGTAATTTCCGTACATTTAAAATTAAGTTGGAATCGCCATAATACTCCCTATTTAAGTTTTTACTATACAATTCATTACTTTCTGGAATCAATTTTAAAACTCGATTATTTTCGTTTGCAAACTTTGTTACCGTCTTAATTTGTTCTTTGTTTAAAATAGAAAGAGCGCAATAAATTTCATCAATTTCATTTTCTATAACGTAATTAAAACTCGCATTTATTTTTCCTAAAAATTCTTTTTTTGTTGAGCTTTTATCTGAAAAAAACCCCAAAAAGACATATCCAAGTTCTTTCTTAGTATTAAATAGTTCAATTATTTTTTTTGCTGAAGAATCCATTCCTAATACAACAACTTTTCTATAGTTATTTCCACTAGATCTATATTTCTTTAATGCAAAAATAAATAGGATTTTAAAAAATGTAACGCTGGTAAAAATGGTGATTAGAATCAGTGTCTGATTGTTTACAATTTCGCCTTCCCTGAACAATGTAAAAAAAGCAAAAAATCCTAGAAAAAAAATGATAAACTGAAAAGCCAATAAACTAAAAATATGATACACTTTTGTATATCGATACACTCTATAAAACCCTGTGAAAAAAGAAGAGAAAACCCAAAACAGGTTGCAGAAAATTAAAAAAGAGGTGGTTAAATACTCTTTGTCAGAAATATAAAACAAAACACTATTGATGGTGATTAAATCAATTAACAACATCAAAGGTTTGATCAAATGTGAGTAACGATTAGTTTTCAATGGTCCTATTTAAAAAGGTTTCAATTTTTGTTTTGAAATTTACTAAAAAATGTTCTTCTGAGAATGTTTTTGCATGATTTTTAATCCATTTAACATTAAACCCCTCTTGATTTTCTTCAAAAAAAGCTATTGACTCTTCTAATGAAGCTACATTTTGCTTATTAAAAAAAACTCCTGAAGATTTTTCTATTTGCTTTCTATTTTCAATAACCGTCTCTAAAGCTCCTCCTTTTTTATAAGCAATTACCGGCAAACCATAAGCCATTACTTCTAAAGGAATCATCCCAAAATCTTCTTCTCCTGGAAATAATAACGCTTTTGATTTAGATATCTCCTTTTCAATTTCAGGCCATGTTAATCTTTTTTTAAACTCAATGTTTTGTTTCGATTTACTTAGCAGTTTCTTCCTTTCTGAACCATCTCCAATAATGATTAACTTTTTACCATTTTTATTAAATGTATCAACTAATAAATCAATCTTTTTGTAAGGTGTAATAGCTCCAAAACTAAGGTACTGATCTCTATCTTTTGAATACACAATTTCTTTTAAAAATAGGTCATTAGAAATAGGTGGGTATACTACTTCTGCTTTTTTGCCATAATATTTTTTTATTCTTTTCGATACATTTTTTGAATTTGATAGATAAAGATCAACATTTTCAATAGTCGTTTCGTCCCATTTTCTTAACCTTTCTAAAAAAAAACTCAAGATAGGTTTTACCCTTTTTGAAACAGAATTCAGATACATGTCTTTATGGCTCCAACAATACCTCATTGGGGAATGAACATAACAGATGTGTGGCACACCTATAGGTATTAAAACACCTTTTGCTGGTCCTGATTCTGAAGATATAATTAAATCATAAGAGCTTTTAATTTTTAGCGACTTAACTCCTAATGGGTAAAGAGGAAATACTTTTTGATAGTGTTTTTTAAAGAAAGGTTTGTTTAAAATTGAAGTATAAACTTTTTGGTTTTGTAAATAATCACCATACTCTTCTTTATCATAAAACAAAGTATAAATGTCTGCATCTGGAAACATTTTCAATAATGATTCAATCACCTTTTCTCCTCCTCTTCTACTAAGGAACCAATAATGAATTATTGCTACTTTCATTCTTTTATTTCTTTACCTATTAAATAAAACGCAAAAATAGAATTGAAAAAACTGTAGAATAAAACACCATCATGTCTACTCAAAATATTTTCTGTCATAAAACAAATTATTAACAACACATTAAACAACAAATATAATTTATATTGCATCTTGTAAGATGCTTTTAATGCTACAAAAAGACTTATTACGAAAAGAAGCAAACCAACAATTCCGGAAGACAACATTATCTGCATATATTGATTGTGTGTATTATACTGAAGTATTTGATATACATTGGTATCTATTTCTTCTACATAACATTTATTCAATGTGTCATTAACATCTCCTATTCCGTATCCAAAAAACAACTTTTTGCTTGCTAAATTAAAAGAGCAGTGATAAATGCCTCCTCTAATATGTTCACTTGTTATTGTTCTGTGCTGAAGGTGATAATCTCCTTTAGGTAAAGAAAAATCAAACTTATTTATTATTGTTTTTTGATTTAAAAAAAATAAACCAATACATACACCTATAACTCCCAACAGGGTGTAAAACCTCAGGTGTGTGTTTTTAATTTTATATATAAAAAATGATAAAACTAGAAGCAATGTTGCTAAAAATGGCAACCTTGCACTAAGTACAATTTGCCAATAAACAAGATAACTTATTAAAACAATTGAAATTAAAATGATTTGCTTTTTTTTAGTTTTTCTTAGATTAAAAATATTCCAAAATAATATTAATACACCAAAAGAAATCCAGAGCGAAAAATAAGTTCCATGAACATCTGTAATTTTTTCAAAAGCTTTTCTATACTCCCAATTCGGTAAATTAATTGTGCTTTTGTAAAGGTATAAATGAATACAAACAAGAGCCACTACAAGCGATATAACATAGGTTTTTAGTATGTTTTTTAGTCTGTTTTTATTGATTTTTTCTTTAGCTAATACTCCTATCGCTAAAGGAAACATTAACAAAGGCGCGGTTCTAGTAATAAAGTTAATGCTTTCTTTATTATTAGCACTATAAAAACTACCAACGACATATAATACAAAAACCGAAGAAAACAAGAACACCTTTTGAACTACTTTTTCCTCAATATGGCTGCCTTTTTTATTAACAAAAACAATGATAGAAAGAATGAAAAATAAAAGCATTAATATACTTTCTACTGCTCTTGGTAAAAGGGGGAATAAAGCAATTGCGTATAAATTATAATCCCATAATTTATCTATTGAAAGGTTTATTTTTCTCATAGCTTTCGTTTACGCTTCCTTTATAAGGCTGATATGTTTTTCAGCTGACTTTTTCCATGAAAAACTTTTTACTCGTTTAAACCCTTTATTTATATACTCATCCTGTAAGGAATGGTCTAATAGTATTAATTCTATTTTAACCTTTAACTCTTCGCTACTTTTCGGATTGAAATAAAGTACCGCTTCTCCACCAATTTCGGGTAAACTTGCAGCATTTGAACTTAAAACAGGTACGCCAACAGTCATGGCCTCTATTAACGGCAAACCAAACCCTTCATACAATGAAGGGAAAACGAAGATTTGAGCATTTTTATATACAAACGGCACAACATCATCTTCAATATAACCTGTAAAAAACACAGATTTTGTAAGCGCTTTTTTTTCTATGAATTCAAATACACCCCTGTCGGGTGTAATAAACCCACTTTTTTTTCCCAAAATTACAAGCTTATATTTATGTTGAAGCTCTTTATCTAGATGACCATAAGCCTCCAATAGGGTTTTTAAGTTTTTATGAGGTTTAACGTTCCCTACAAATAAAATATATTTCTCTGGAAGAACAATTTCTTTAGGTTCACAAACACTAAAACATTCATTTACACCACAATAAATTACCGCAATATCGTTTATTTTAGCTTTTGTATATTTTACAATTTCATTTTTAGAAAAATTAGAAACTGTTATGATCTTTTTGCTTCTTTTAATGGCATTAGTATATAAGTATTTTGAGTATATCTTCTTTAAAAATGTCATTTTATTCATTGTTGTTAAATGATTAACATCATGAATTGTAGTGATTCTTTTTTTCGCCTTAATTGGTAAAATTGGGGTGTTAAAATGTGGGGACCAAAAAAAATCTGTTTTTGGTATTTTAAGAGGAAATAAGAGTTGCTCTTTAACAGAGTAAATTTTAGCGTTAAACTTAATAACCTGACAATTGTTATGAAAAACATATTGAGATAACCTTTCCTTATTTCCAAGTAAAGTAACCTTAAACTGTGGTAATAAATAAGGCAGAATATTCTTTAAATAAGTTCCAATTCCAGAATCATCAATCATTCTTGCATCTATAGTAAGTGTTTTTTTATTCATTCAACTTTTCTTTTGATGATAACGATATTAATATACCCAATAGCACCCATGGGTAAAGAAAATATATTTGGACTCCAAAAATAAAGAAACATAAAAAAATTAAGAGATAGTTCTCTAACCCTTCTTTTAAGGATTTTACTTTTTTATAAAACAGGTACATTATGTACATAAATAAAATAAAAATAAAGACTCCTCCATCAACTAACAATTGAGCCAATCCTCCATATCCATGAGCATCTGTTTTTCCTATTGGACTAACAGGTATAACACCCAAATAGCTAGGGTTATTTCTCATTATTGGATAGTTTCCTAATCCAATTCCTAACAATGGGTAATCTTGAATCATTTCAGGAAATATGTATATTCCTGCTATTCTTCCCATAATTAAGTTTATATCTTTTGGTCTTTGTGTAACCTCTCTTTTAATATGAGTAATATCTGAAATATAATTATCCGCTAGTTTCACAAGAATTAATGATAAAAACACACAACCAACAACTAAAAATACAATGTTAAATTCTTGTAATTTTTTATATATTTTTTTGTAATAAAAAATAAAATACCAAACCAATACTAAAATAAAACCCGCTTTAGAATCTGCCAAAAATAAGATTGCAAATAAAATTATAGCTCTAGTTATTAAGTGAAACTTGCTCTTATAAAAAAATGATAAACAAAAAGTAAAGCCCAGCATTAAACCATAAGGCCCCCCTTCTCCAAACCATCCTCTTAACCGATCTCCCCAATATACAATTCGTGTATTTATTATATATTCGTTCATATATAAGTAATATATAACGATGTTAATCAATAAGAGTGCAAAACAAAAATTGAATATATCTCTTACGTATAACTTTATCTCTTCCGATGATTTATTCTTAAAAAACTGATGAGTTAAAGCTGCAAGGTTAACACATGAAATTAACTCTAAAAAACGTCCTACAGTAATTAAATAAGGTGTTTTCAATACAGAAACCTCTCTCAATAAATAAAACTCTCTAAATGGGTTTAAAAGCATTGTAATTAAAAACCAACTAATAAACAGCAGTAATAAAAGTAAAATCCACTTATTTATTTTTTTATAATAAATAAGTGGAGTTAACAATAGAAGTAATACCTCTGACACTTTTATCACATCAAGTTTTAATTCTGTAAACTGAATACAAAAAACAACAAAGAGTACAAAAAAAATATTTTTTACAATATATAATCTGTTCGGTTTTATATTTTTTGTCATCTTTTTTAACGTTTATTTTTAAAAACCGGTATATATATAGACAAAATATTCATGTCTCTTTTTATATAGATGAGAGCAATTGTATTGGTTAATAGAATTGAAAAACCTGTTGAAATTGCAGCTCCCATAATTCCAAATTTTGGAATTAAAACAACATTTAGTAGTAAATTAACCACTGCGCTAATTACCGTTATTTTCCCAAAAATTTTTTGGCGCCCTGTCATATTTAATATCAAATCAACAAAACCAGAAACAGCGTATGTAAACTGGCAAAAAGACAATAGAATAAGAGCGTAATATCCTTTCATGTATTCTACCCCAAAAAACATGAGAATCTGTTTAGAAAAAACAACCACAATTAAAAGGATTGGCAATGTGACGAAAAAAATTAATTTTGATGATTTCTTTATTACCTGTTTTAATTCTTCATGTTTTCCTTCTGAATACAAGTTCGAAATCTTAGGCCCTATAATAGTTCCAAAAACGATAAGAAAAATTGTATTTATACTTGATACCTGAGTTATAACTCTATAAATTCCAACATTTTCACTAAGTTCAAAAAAACCCAACATTAGGGTATCAATAGAAAAAATAATGTAGATCATTGAAGAACTAAGCATCATTGGATAACTCAACGTAAGTAGTTTTTTGGTAGAAATACTTTTTATTGTGCTTTCATATTTTATTGGAAATATTTTATAAAACGAGACAATTAAAGCAATAATGAGACTAAATAAAAAACCTAATATCAGGTATAACTCATCATTAGAATACCAATTAAAAACAACAAAAAGGGAGCAGATTAATATAAAATTATTTAAAAAAGAACTCACAATAGAAAATAGTAAAACTCTTTTTTGCCCTTTAAATAAATTACTATTATAATTTAGAAAAACCGCAGTAATTAATAGAAAAGGGAATACGAAAAAATATTGCTCTAACTTTGGATCATTAAACAAATCTATTGCAATTGTTTTTTTCAATAAAAAAAGAAGTGTTGCAACTATTGTTGAAGAAATAAGTAATACTAAATAGGATCTTTTTAAAAAATTACTTTTAAATTTTTTCTTTTTATAATGCTTACTATCTGAGGCTAATTTTATTGCCAATGTGTTTAGTCCAAGTGTAGTAATAATAATTAATATTAAAATAATAGATTTAATTATTGAATAACGACCATATGCTGCTGCTCCATAATATTTTGATATAAGTATCGCTAGTAGATATACTATTATTAAATTTAATCCGTAAAAAATAAAATTAATCCCTCCTCCTTTTATAAGTTCAAATATGTGTTTGTCTTTTATTTTCATTCTGATTCTTACACTACAGTTTACTCCTTTTAATTAAAAAAATCTATACATATTATTCCTATAGACCTCCAGAGTCTTTTCAATCAGAAACTATCTTTTTTGAAACGGAAGCAAATTTTCTTCTTATTTTGTTTTATTTTCCTACACTGAGTATTAATTCACTTACAAAACCAACTCTTTATAGCATTTGTAATTCTTTATCCTTATCAGACAACATAATTTCATTTTCTTCCAAAATCCAATCGATATTTAAAGTTGGATCGTTGTAAATAATTCCACTTTCAGATGCTTTATGATAATAGTTATCGCACTTATAGCTAAAAATAGTGTCGTCCTCTAACACTGCAAATCCATGAGCAAACCCTCTTGGAACAAATACTTGTTTGTTATTTTCTTCTGATAAAATGGTAGAAAAATGTGCTCCATAGGTTTTAGATTTTTCTCTAAGATCTACAACAACATCTAGAACTTTTCCTTTAACAACTCTAACTAATTTAGCTTGAGCATAAGCTCCTTTTTGAAAATGCAACCCTCTTAGAACTCCTCTTTGAGAAATCGACTGATTATCTTGAACAAATGTTATTTTAATTCCCGTTTCGCTTTCAAATTCTTTTTGATTGAAAGTTTCAAAAAAATTCCCTCTTAGATCTCCAAAAACTGTTGGAGTAATAATATAACAACCTTCAAGGTTGGTTTCTTTTACGAACATTTGCCTTTTCTAAAAAACAATAAAATTACCCGAAAGTAAATCCTATCAGTTATAGTTAATACTATTAAAAATTATTTTTTATAATTGTTTAAATAGCCATTTAATTGTACTAAAAGTAAAAATACAATCATTAGACCTGCGCCTAAACCACCTAATAAAACTCCATAATTTTTATCAATTCCTTTTATTTCATAACCGATAGGTTGAAAATTTGAAATCACATTAATTACTGACGACTTCTCTGATTTATCTTCGCTAATTTCTTTTAGATCTTTATTTATTCTTCTATTGGTTTCGAATAATTCTAGTTCTTTGCTTGTTTGTTTGGTCCCGCCTAAGTCAATAGTTGTTCCTGTGTTTAATTTTTTCGATTCTTCAACCATTACTGACATATACACTTTACGCAAAGAATCTATTTGAGATAAATTTTGACGTAGTAATGAATCTGTTCTGTTCAAATTTTCATTTGTTAGCGTTTTAACCTTATTAAAATATTTATTGTCTATAATAGAGGAAATAATAACATCGTCTAATTTAGAAAATAAGTTGTTTTTAGAGGCAATTACACTCACTCTGTGTACTTTGTAATCATAATCCGTAAAAGTACTTTTAAAGGCTTCAAAAGAATAACTTTTTGCTGTTAATGTATCTACAGAAAGAATCAAATCATCATAAGAAGTTAAAAAATCATTTGCATTTTTTATAGGTGATATTTCAAACTTTTTTAAAGATGACGCCTCTTTTTTAGATATTTTAAAGGTAGCTGCTAACTGTAATGTGTCTTTTTGTTTTACTAAATCATTGTAATAATTAATGTTGTTATACAACTGTCTAGCACTATTAAAGTTTGGTTGTACTTGCAAAGTAGCACCATAAGTTGTTCCTTTTTTAAATTCTATAAAAGTTCCTAAAATAACTCCAATTATTGCCGCTATGGCTATTTTTTTAAAATTTGATTTTATAAATAATAATATTAGAATTAAAAAGTGAAATAGCTCTTTAAAAAGGTTACTTATAAATTTAAAAAGGTTTGAAAAGCCTTTCCCTATGATAATAAATAATGATCCTAATTCTATTTCTTCTTCTTTTGAACTGGTTTCTTTAGGCATTTTGGGTTGTTTGGTTAGTTGTATATTTATTAAAATATTTGTTCTAATATTCTCTGTGTAATTGCATAGGTTGGCGTTACTCCAGACATTCCTAATCCACCAGAGGCTAGGGTTGCTCCTGTTTCTAATGGGTTATCCGATGCGTAGTATGCATACCTTACTTTTACATTTTCTGAAATGTTTCCTCTAATTTTTGAAGCGGCCTGAATTGCCTTTTGGTAATGTGCTCCTTCCATTTCTAAACCAATCACATTCCAGGTAGAGTCATGAAAGAATTTTAATAAATCTTTATTTTGTAAAGAGGTTCCTAAAACAGAAACCATGGTTCCATCAAATGCCTCAACCCCAAAACCTTCTAAATCTTCTTTAGACAATTCGTTTTTAAATGGATAGTTATCAGCGGTCCCTTCAAAAACATGTGCATCCGGAATCATAATATCACCTTTTCCTCCTTCTAAAATCCCTGCTTTCCCCATAATTGAAACCGAATCTATATCTAAATGAATCAATTCATTTTCTGTTTTATATGGTTTTAACAATTCATCCATCGTTTCATAAGCTTGCTCTCCAAAAGCATAATCCATAACAACGATAACTGGTTTTTTTCCTTTCGAGTTTTCTTTTACAAATGGCGTTGTATCAAAATCAATTTTTTCTGTGTCAATTACCTGAACATTAATGTTTGTTCCCGACGCATCTTTGATATAAGTTAACCCGTTTTTAGAAGCAAAGTTTTTTACTTTAACTTGCAAATCTTTGCTGTTTTCATTACTTAAAAGCTCAAATATTTTAAACTCTTTCGTTGCTTTTGCTTCTTTTGGTAATGCGGCGTTGGCGTAAATAAAATTCATTACACTGTGCATATTTGCACTGATAATATGAATTGGCCTATTTAATAAATTATTTTCTTTAAGTGTTTTCTTAATGTTGTTAGCCCAAATTTCTCCATAAATATGGTGCCCAATTTGCTCGTTTAAGACAGAACTAAATGTCACAATTCTTTTCTTGTTTTCTAAGGTTTCATTTATAGCCAATTGTCCTAACCAATAAATCAATTGAAAGAACCTGTCGGGATTCTTTTCTGTAGAAAAGGTGTTGTAAATATCAGATACTTCTTGGTATGTTCTTCCTAAAATGGTCCCTAAATGAGCAATGGTAACCTCTCTTTCGTCTTTCGTTATTTTTTTATCAAATAATACAATTTCACGCAACGTATTCCATTCTCTTGTACAATCTGTTCCATTTTTAATTAAAACCTTGTCTTTAATTTTATGAGACTCTATAAACAAAAAGGTCAAATGTGTTAAAATATCATAGATTTCAGATCGACCACGAGTAATTTCAATGTTCATTTGATCTTTATCTATTCTGTAACAATTTCTTCTTCTTTTAGGAGGTACAATCGCTTTAAAGTGAGAATCCTTATAGCCTTCATCTGCAGTTAAATTGATAAACTGACATTCTTCAATTCCTTCAGGTAAACGTTCAATAATATAAATTAAACCGTTTAATTCTACTTTCTCTTCTGCAATAGAACCATAAATTTCTGGACGTAATTGCAATAATGATTTTCTTAAAGTTTCTCCTGAAACGCCCATTGGCTTATAAAAACCTCTACTAAATAAGTGACGCATTGAAATGTATAATCTTTCTATGGCTCCCGTAGATTCTTGTGCTCTTGTTCTTTCTTTCATCGTATATTCTCTCTTTTATTGTATTTCAAAGATACTAATTTAAATATCTTATTTTTTTGCTGTTAAAAGTTTGTTGTACCTCTTATTATTGTTCAGTATTTGAACCGCTTTCAATATTGTTTTGTCTGTTTTAATTTTATTTTGATACACTCCGTTTTGATAATAATATCGATCTAAAATTAACTCTTTTAAGGCCGTATTAATTTTTTCTTTATCGATTGAAATTGCTTTGATTTTCTCTACGCTCAAGGCGTTCATAATTTTAGAGTATTCCTTAGATATTTTACTCTTTTTATTTTTATCAACCTTTAAAAAAGCTTTTTTAAACGATTTTTCTTGAGTGGTTACAAATGTGGTGTCTGTTTGTAAATAATTTGTAAAATCTTTAAAATCTGAATTAGAAAAACTGTAAGTATCAACTGAATTTACACCTTTGTGTTGATAAAAATAAGCTGTAGCAAAATTCATCAATGCTTTAGATTTTAAAAGTATTTTTGTTTCTTTTGTTAGCGAACCATTTTGAGTATTGATATCTGGAAAAACGCCACCACCATCAACAACAATTCTTCCATTTTGAGTTTTAAATTCATTCACACCGCTATCAGAAAACTTAGGTACTTTACCTGTTTTAAGATCTCTATTTGCATAATCTAATTCTTGAATGCAACGTCCGCTTGGCGTATAATATTTAGAAATAGTCACTTTTAATTGTGTGCCATAACTTAGAGGTCTATAACGCTGTACCAACCCTTTACCAAATGATCTTTCTCCAATCACTACAGCTCTATCATAATCTTGCAAAGCTCCGGTTACAATTTCAGAAGCAGAAGCTGACTTTCCGTTAATTAATACTGCAATAGGTATTTCTAAATCTAACGGTTTGTTTCTAGATATAAACGTGTTACTCCATTTTTTCACCTTTGCTTTTGTACTCACAATTACCTTTCCTTTTGGCAAGAAAAAGTTTGAGATTTTTATCGACTCTCCTAACAATCCTCCAGGATTACTTCTTAAATCTAAAATCAATTTTTTAGCCCCTTGCCCTTTTAATTTATCAAATGCTTTTTTTACTTCTGAAGATGCTTTTTCATTAAACCTTGTCAATACAATGTACCCCGTTTCTTCATCAATCATTTGATAAAAAGGAACAGGGTTTATTGCTATCTTTTCTCTTTTTAACGTTTTCTGAATCGTGTTACCTTGTCTGATAATTTCTATTGAAATCTCACTTCCTGGCACCCCTAAAAGTTGTCCAGAAATATCTTCTCGGTTTAAATCTTCTAAAGCTTGGTTATTTATTTTTACAACCACATCACCTGGTTTTATTCCAGCTTTATCTGCTGGAAACCCTTTATAAACACTTGTAATTGTGATGTCTTTTTTTGAATATCTAACCGAAGCGCCAATACCACCATATTCTCCTTCTCGTCTAATTTTTGCAGCTTCTACATCCTGCTCATTAAAGTAATTTGTGTATGGATCTAAATTTTTAAGTGTGTTTTTTAATGCTAAGGTGGTAAGTTCTGCAGGATTAATTTCGTTTACATAATACATATTCAATTCTTTGAATAAAGTAGTGTAAATTTCTATTTGCTTTGCAACCTCAAAAAATTTGGACTGAAACGAGAAAGAAACCAATACCAATCCTATAAATAGAAAAAGTATCGATTTCTTTTTTATGAGTTTTTTCATGTGTTTATTGTTCTTTTTTAACCTCAATTACAAATAACGCTAATAGTTTTTGCATCTTTTTTTCAATATCGGCATAACTAAATTCTTCTTTACCAATATAAGAAATCATAAAGACATATGGTTTATCGATAGTGTCATAAACGATATATTTTTGTTTTCTATATGTTTCTCTTAAAAGACGCTTAATTCTATTTCTAGAAACTGCCTTTTTAAAATTTCTTTTGGGAACTGAAACTCCAACTTGTGCAGGGTAATCAGAAGTATGAGCTTCTTGCAAAAAAACCATTCTAAGCGGAAATACTTTTACAGAATTTCCTTCTTTGTATAATTTTCCTAAAAGGATTTTGCTTTTTAAACGCTCTTGTTTGCCTAATGTAAACTTCATTATTACAAACTTACTGAAAACTGCTTTTTAAAAAGAGAATCTTAGAAACTATTTATGGGTGTTCTGTAAATAAAGAGCTTATTCTAGTGTTCTTTTCATTGGTCGTGTTAAACAAGTTGGTCCACCGCCACCTTTTACACTAATCTCTTCTCCTTTGTATACATTAACAATACAGCCTGCAGCTTCCAATAATTCTTTAGTTTTAGGATTTCCATCAACCATGATGCATTTTCTGGGTTCAATTGCCAATACATTACAACCCATAGAGTCAAATTCTTCTTTTGGTACTTCAACCAAATCAAATCCACGTTTTAACAACTCATTTCTGAATCTGATTGGCATTAATGGCGAATACACAACTGCTAAATTTGCAGCAATCGGACTTAAAATTGACATCAAATGAAACACATCTTCTTTTCCTTTATAGTGTGGTAAGTCAGCAACAATCACCTCAACTCCGTTCGGTTCTAGGAGTGTTTTTAATTGTTGAATTCCTTCTTCATTGGTTCTATATGTGTGTCCTACAGCCAATGTTTTTTCATCCAACCAAGCAACGTCTCCACCTTCTATAGTTCCGGGAGATTTTATCACTCCTAAAATAGGTGTATTTTGTTTCTTATACTCCTCTAATTGCGCTTTGGGTTCATTGATTCTACCTTCTTTTCCCATATTGCAAATAATCACTCCAAAATTTGTTGCTATGGATGCATCCCTGCAATAAATAGAATCCATTTGCACGTTTTTATCAAAAGGAAAATGATGCACGACAATATCTATTTCTTTAAAAACTGATTCAAAATTCTCATATTCTTCAAGTGCTAAACTAAAATCTGGTTTTGATAAATAGTTTAATTCTTTCCACTGATTTTCTAATACCTTTTCTGATACAAATGATTCTATTGCTGGCTTAATATAAACTGATGCTAGTTTTAAGTATTCTGAATGGTGTGTTGTTTTCCTCATTTATTTTTCTCGTTTGTTCCATTGCATTAGCACGTAAAATGGTATTCCTAACAATAATAATAAAAATCCATAAAAGACTACTTCAGATCCAGAACCAAAAATTGCCCAAAGGGAATACACAAATCCTAAACTCCCTAAAATAAAGGTTTTAAAAAATTTATTTAGATGTAGTTTCTTTTCAATTGTTACAATAATATAAGATGCAGATACAAACAAATAGGGAACAAGACAGGTGAGTACTGTTAAATTAACAACGAATTCAAATTGATCTACCAGACCATCACTCATTCCAACTAATAAAATTATTGATGTTAAAACACTTCCAATAATCAACCCTAAATATGGGACACCGTTTTTATTTTCTTTTTTAAATATTCGTGGAAACATCTTGTCTTTTGCTGCTGCCATAGGTAGTTGACCAACCATTAACGTCCAACCATTCAATGCTCCTACTGCCGCAATAACTGCTCCCGCTCCAACAAAATAACTAGCATACTTTCCGCCGATAATTTCTGCTGCTTCTGCAAAAGGTGCTGCTGAATTTTGCAATTCTTCAACAGGCAACACCCCAAATAAAACAACGGTTCCTAAAATATAAACGCAAGTAGATATTATGGTTCCCAACATGGTTGCCTTTGGAACTATCTTCTCTGGGTTTTTAATATTTTCAGCGGGAATACTAGCGCTTTCAATTCCTAAAAAAGCATATAATGTCAATGCAGCAACTATTGGAATGGTGGCAAAATGACTTTCTTCTGTTAAGTTAAATTCTGGAAAATTATCTAAACTAAAAAAAAACGCTCCAATTAGTATGATAAAAACCAAAGGCAATAATTTTAAAATGGTTGTTACTACTTGAATCCTTCCTGATTCTTTAATTCCTCTTGAGTTGATCCAAGTAAAAAACCAAATAAAAGACAACCCTATAAGTACAGATAAAGTGGGGTTTGAATTTAAAACAGGAAAGAAAACACTCAACCCTCCAATAATTGCAATCGCCAAACCTGCATTACTAATCCAAATAGAAATCCAATATCCCCAAGCAACTAAAAACCCAATAAAATCTCCAAACCCTGCTTTAGAATATGTGTACGGACCACCACTTTTATTGACAATAATTTTACTAAAATTGCTAAATATTTTTGCCAAGATTAAGGCTCCCGTTGCGGTGAATAACCAACCTAATAAACTTATACTTCCATATTTAGCTAGTGCTGCTGGTAATAGAAAAATTCCTGCACCAATCATATTTCCAACGACTAATGATGTAGTGGTTATCAATCCAATTTTTTTCTGTTTAGAACTCATAATAATTGTGTAATTTTAGAATCGAATCTCGAATATACAATTATTTAACCAACTGATTATGAAGATAAACATTCATCCTGATATCAAAAAAGCAGAAACCTTACCTGCTCAATTTTATAAAGATCCAGCATTTTTTGAATTGATTAAACAGAAGGTTTTCTTAAAGTCATGGCAATGGATTGGTGATCAAAATAATGTAATTCAACTACAATCTGTATACCCTTTTGTTTTATTAGATGGCTTTTTAACGGAGCCAATGTTATTAACCAAAAACAAAGAAAATATTATAAGCTGTCTTACAAATGTATGTACGCATAGAGGGAATGTTGTGGCTCTACATTCAGGGAAATCAAAAAAATTAACCTGTTTGTATCACGGGAGACGCTTTAATTTAAAAGGCGAATTTGAGTTTATGCCTGAGTTTAAGGAAGCCGAAAATTTTCCAAGACCTTGCGATAATCTTCACACTTTTCCATTGAAAAAATGGGGACAATTTTTATTCGCTGGACTCAATCCCTGTTTCGATTTCGAAGAAGTAATTAATGTGATGAAAGAACGTGTTGGTTTTTTACCGCTTGATGAATTTGTTTTGGATGAAACCTTAAATAAAGATTTTTTAGTACAAGCTAATTGGGCATTGTATTGTGATAATTATTTAGAAGGGTTTCATGTTCCTTTTGTTCATGAGAGCTTGAATGCAGTACTAGATTATGGTAGTTATAAAACCGAAATTTACGAGCATTGCAATTTGCAAATCGGGTATTCTGAAGATGCAGTAGAAGTGTTCGATTTGCCTAAAAACCACATCGATTTTGGTAAAAATGTCGCAGCATATTATTACTGGGTTTTCCCTAATATGATGTTTAATTTTTACCCCTGGGGGCTGTCTTTAAACATTGTAAAGCCATTAGACATCAACAGAACAAAAGTATCATTTATCACTTACGTTTATGACCCTACAAAATTAAATAAAGGTGCAGGAAACGAATTAGAAAAAGTAGAAAGAGAAGATGAGTTTGTGGTTGAAAACGTTCAAAAAGGTGTTCGTTCATCTTTCTACAAGGCCGGTCGTTTCTCGCCCACAAGAGAAAAAGGCGTGCATCATTTTCATCGGTTACTTTCAAAATTTTTAAACAATTAAAAATATATTACAAATCGCATTCTTTTTGACTTCAATTTTTTAAATTTGATGCTTTACTAAAAATTACGTTTTGTAACGAGCATGTTAAAAGCTTATCACTTAAGAAAGTGATGAACAGTAAACAGCGTGTGACCTTTAAAAAACAATAAATATAAACACATGAAACCAGATTTATTTCAAGCGCCCGATTATTATCAAATAGACGATCTACTTACCGAAGAACACAAATTGGTACGAGATGCTGCTAGAGAATGGGTAAAAAGAGAAGTTTCTCCAATTATTGAAGAATATGCTCAAAAAGCAGAATTCCCAAAACAAATTATAAATGGTTTGGCAGAGATTGGAGCTTTTGGACCTTACATTCCAGAAGAATATGGAGGTGCAGGGTTGGATCAGATTTCTTATGGCTTAATTATGCAAGAGATAGAACGTGGAGATTCTGGAGTGAGATCTACAGCTTCTGTACAATCTTCTTTGGTGATGTATCCGATTTGGAAATACGGAAACGAAGCACAACGTCAAAAATATTTACCCAAATTAGCATCTGGTGAATGGATTGGTTGTTTTGGATTGACAGAGCCGAATCATGGTTCTAATCCCAGCGGAATGGAAACCAAATTTAAAGATATGGGAGATCATTATCTATTAAACGGAGCAAAGATGTGGATTTCTAATGCCCCATTTGCACAAGTTGCAGTGGTTTGGGCAAAAGATGAAACTGGTAGAATTCATGGATTGGTTGTTGAACGTGGAATGGAAGGTTTTTCTACTCCTGAAACACATAACAAATGGTCATTAAGAGCTTCATCAACAGGTGAATTGATTTTTGACAACGTGAAAGTTCCTAAAGAGAATTTATTACCAAACAAATCTGGATTAGGTGCGCCATTAGGGTGTTTAGATTCTGCTCGTTATGGAATCGCTTGGGGAGCAATTGGAGCGGCAATGGATTGCTACGATACTGCTTTACGATATTCTAAAGAAAGAATTCAATTCGGAAAACCGATTGGACAATTTCAATTGCAACAAAAGAAATTAGCTGAAATGATTACAGAAATTACCAAAGCACAGTTATTAACTTGGCGTTTGGGTGTTTTACGCAATGAAGATAGAGCAACTTCTGCGCAAATATCAATGGCCAAAAGAAACAATGTAGACATGGCGATTAACATTGCTAGAGAAGCAAGGCAAATGTTAGGTGGAATGGGAATTACTGGTGAATACTCAATCATGCGTCATTCTATGAACCTAGAAAGTGTAATTACATATGAAGGGACTCATGACATTCATTTATTAATTACTGGTTTAGACATTACAGGATTAAATGCTTTTAAATAAGCACTAAAAAATATACAATAAAGAAAAGAGCTGTAAAATTTACAGCTCTTTTTTTATGCTAAAGATTTAATAATTTTACCTGATTTCTATTCATTTGTATTTCACCTTTATTTTCTAAGGCTTTTAATAACCTAGAAATTACAACTCTTGAAGTGTGTAAATCGTTCGCGATTTCTTTATGAGTTACCTGAATCGATTCATTTTTGTTGACCATTGCTTTCTCTTTTAAATACTTTAACAATCGCTCATCCATATTTAAAAAGGCAATCGTATCAACAGCTTCTAATAATTCTTGCATGCGTTCTTGGTAGCTTTGCAGTACAAAATTTTGCCATGTTTTATACCTATTCATCCAATGAGCAATCTTGTCAATCGGAATCATTAATAATTCAACTTCAGTTTCTGCAACTGCTCTAATTTTACTTTTAGAGGTTCCTAAACAACACGTAATTGTCATAGCACAAGTATTACCTTGTTCAATAAAATAGAGGACAAGTTCATCCCCTATTTCATCTTCTCTTAATATTTTTATCGCACCAGAAATGACCAGAGGCATAAAAGTAATGGTGCTTCCAATATCAATGAGCTCCGCTCCTTCTGATACTTTTTTATATAGACCTACTTGAAGTATTTCTTTTTGTAATTCTTTTTCGAAAATATGGGCGTAATTTAAATCGAAATCTGAGCGCATTATATGTGTTTTACACGTAAAAGTACTACTCTTTCTTTTTAATTTTTCCTCCGCTATTAATTAACAGCAATAAAGTAGCAATTAACCCTATAACTACAGCCACAAAAACGCCAATCATTATCGTTCCATTGGTCCAAGAAACTAAAGGTAAATTTGTAAATAACATAACTTTCTAATTTTATACAAAGCTATTTATTTAAGAAGCTAGATAATATGATTTTTATCAGGAATACAGGAAATTTAAGATGCTTTTTGAAGAAGAATATTAGGGCATCTTTTACAGTTCACACCTTTCTTTTTATACTTATTACAGCACTTCCCTTTTGGTTTTATACAATTCGTTGTACAGATATTATCGCAAATTGATGCAGAAATTAATGGTTTTACGGTTGCTGTTTCTTTATAAAAAATAATCATACTCTAAATTATGATACAAAAATAAGCTTTTATTTAGAATAAATAAAAATAAAAAACACCTAATGCTGTTTACCAAGTATAAGTGGCAATTTTTTAGCATCTTTATCATTCAATTAAAATCAATTTATTGACACTTTGTAAAAACACAAATAGCGCACTATTTTTCACTTCAATATCAGATATTCCTAAAGATATTTGGTCAGAATTAAATTGCAGTGAAAACATTTATTTTCATCCAGACTACCTTGTTTCTCTTGAAAAAAATAATACCCAGATTAATTTTTCATACATTGTTTTATTAGATGATTTAAACATACCTACTGCATTTGCTACTATTCAAATAGTAGATTTCCCTTTGGATGAAATTGAAAATTCTATGAATAAAAATTTTCATCAATTGAAATGTTTTGGTAGAAGACTAGGGATTTTTCCTCAGCTAAAACCCATAAAATTATTGGTTTGTGGTAATGTTTTTGTGAGTGGTGAACATGGAATTTTCATTAAGGAAAATCAGAACAAACAAAAAGTAATAAAAGAATTAGCAAAGGCTATTTCTCACTTTATCAACTCAAATAAAACCTTATCGAAAGATGTTTCGATTTACTTAATTAAAGACTTTATTAAAGAGTCTTTAGGAATCACTAATGAGTTGCACGATTTAAATTATTACTCTTTCAATGTTGAACCCAATATGGTATTACCTTTAGATATAAATTGGAATAATTTTCAGGATTATTTAGACGCGATGAAAACGAAGTTTCGAGTAAAAGCAAAACGCGCAATCAAGCTTAGTGGAGATATCATCATCAAAGAAACCTCAACAGAAAACATTAAAGAGTTATTGCCTAAAATTACCGAGTTATATAAAAAAGTTTCAGATAAAGCGGACTTCAGTTTAGGTGATTTTAACCTAGAGACTTATATGACTTTGAAAAACAAATTGGGTGATGATTATATTTTACAAACTTATTGGCACAACAATAAAGTAGTTGGTTTTATGTCTGGATTGGTAAATAATGATTCCTTAGATGCTCATTTTGTTGGAATAGATTATGAACTAAATAGGGAATTGGCAATCTACCAAAGAATGTTATACGATTATGTAGAAATTGCGATTGATAAAAATCTAAAAACAATTAATTTTGGGAGAACAGCAAGTGAAATTAAGAGTTCAATCGGTGCTATTCCACAAGAATTAACTTGCTATATAAGACATAAAAAATCGATTACAAATAAATTTTTAAAGCCTTTCTTAAGCTATATTGAACCCAAACCTTTCAAACAAAAATTTCCTTTTAAAACAAAAATTTTAACAAAAAAACAACCTCTGCCCGAGAATGCGAGAATTAAATAAGAATCTCCTTTTTTAACAGCACGAAAGCATCGTGGAATTAAACCCATTTGGGCTATCACTCTGCAATTAATTCTCGTTATCTTTGCTTTAAATATTTCCTTTTTATGAAATCTATTGACGATTTAATTGCTGTACTTAATCTAGAGAAAAAATCTGAAAACGAATTTATTGGCATCAGTAAAACCATCGGGAGTCCAAATGTTTTTGGAGGCCAAGTATTGGCGCAAGCATTAAATGCCGCTAATAAAAGTATTCCTAAAACGAGGTCTTTACACTCGTTACACGCCTATTTTTTAGAAGCAGGAAATTTAGAATTCCCCATCAGTTATATTGTTAATGAAATGAGAAACGGAGGTAGTTTTTCTACAAGGAGAGTTACAGCAAAACAAGGTGATAAAACCATTTTTATCTTAGCAGCCTCTTTTCATAAAAAAGAAGAAGGGCTCGAACATCAAATAGATATTGATACCTCTATAAAACAACCTGAAGAATTAATGTCTTGGGATGATATGTTGCAACAGTTGGGTGATTTTCTTCCGAAAAAATTAAAATCCTTTTTAGAAATTGAAAGACCTATAGAGTTTAAACCAACCTTTGTTGTTAACCCGTTAGATCAAAAAAATTTACCACCATTTTCTGATGTGTGGTTTAGGGTAAAAGGAAATTCGACAAAATTAGAACTGCCTTTAAAACAGCAAATATTAACTTATATTTCTGATTATAATATCTTAAATTCGACCTTATATCCAAATGCAAGCACAGCTAATTTTGGCAATACTCAAATGGCTAGTTTAGATCATTCTATGTGGTTTTTTAGAGAGTTTGACTTAGATGATTGGATGTTATACAAAACAGAGTCTCCTAACGCATTTGGAGCTAGAGGTTTTGCGCGAGGAAATATTTATACTAGAGATGGACAGTTAATTGCATCTGTAGCTCAAGAAGGATTAATGAGACCCTTAAAAAAATAATATTATGAACCCATACGTATATGTTTTGTCTGTAAATGGACTGCTTTTTTTCTTTAGCGTTGTTTTTTACTTCTTTCCTCCAAGAAAAATTAATAGCTTTTATGGTTATAGAACCAATCGATCTATGTTGAATGAAGAAATTTGGAATTTTTCTAACTCACAGTTTAATGCAATCTTTGTAAAATATGCTGGAATCTCTTTTATTTTTGCCATGATTTTTGCATCAATAGTAAATGTAGAAATCTCTTGGCAACCAATGGTTTTGTTAGTGTTAACTTTAGCCGTATCTGTTATAAAAACTGAACAAACAATCACTCAAAATTTTGACGAAGAAGGAAAAAGAAAAAAGCTTAAAAAGTAGCGTGAACTGCTACTGAAAAATTCCTTCCTGGGGCAGAAACTCCAGAAGCAAATTCTTTGTAATGTTCATCAAAGATATTCGTTAAAACACCTTGAACAGAGACGTTTTTATTTACAATGTACCTACCGTTTAATCCAAAGGTACTCCAACTTGGTGTGCCATAATACTTGTTGATATCTGCAGTAGCATTGGCATCAACAATAGGTGTTTGAACATGGTTGTCTATTCCCTCTGAAAGATTATAGTTGGTAATATCTTTCTTAGAATTAAAAATATAATTAACAGATAACTCTATTTTATTGCTCTTGTAAGTCAATTCAAATCTTCCAAATAATGGCGGAATTGAAGACAGCGGTTCGTCAGTATCATAAGATCTACCTTTTGTATAGGTAATAGAACCTGATGTTTTCCATTTGTTACTTATTCTTCCGTAATAATTTGCCGTGTATCCAGTAATATATGCTTGATCTTTATTTATATTTTTTACAACATTACCAAGCTCTCCATCATATAAAATTGTAGTACCATCAGCTTCTCTAGTAATATAATTATCAAGCACAGTAAAGTAGGTATTAAAACCTAAGCTAAACATTCTGTCGTTAAAAAATTTTTGAATTCCCACTTCTGCATTGTAAGCAAACTCTGGTTTTAAATCTACATTAGGCACTGTTACATCTCCACTTTTCTCTCGTACTTTTCCAACATCATCAATATTTGGAGATCTAAATCCAGATGAGATTACACTATTTAATTGCCAATTTACATTTGGTTTATAAACATAGCCTATAGTGGCGGTTAAAGCTGTATTGTTTAACTCAATATTTGTTTTAGGAAGCGTAATAAATGATTGATCTATCCATTTTGCGGATAAACTGGTATTGGTTAATCTGATTCCTGTATTTAATGTTGATTTTGTACTGATGTCTTGTCTGTAATCTGTGTAAACAGCCGTACTAGCATAGCTACTTCCTCCATCAGGAAAACGAGCCTGCACATTAAAATCACCCGCATCTACATATCCAGTAACTCTTTTTCCCATAATCGCGATAGTTTTTCCCTTAGGGGTAGAGCTAACGTCATTATAAGCAACCTCAAAACCATAAGATAAGTTTCTGTTTTTCTCTTGAGTTAAGGGAACGTGAAAATCTCCATTAATGCTAAAAACATCAACTTCTTCATTTCTATAAACTCGCATTAAACTATTAAATTTTCGCTGAATTCTCGACTCATTAATATGTTGATATGCTACGGTAAAAACACCCTGATCTATCCAGCTTTTATTAGGCTTTATTGCTATTTGCGTAGATGCTAAAAATCGTTCTTGAGGACCATAATACCATTCAGCAAATTTTAATGATCCTGATTTTAATTCCATTAATTTATCAAACCTCGGAATATTTGAAGATGTAGAATACTGTAAATTAACCGTTATCTCTGTTTTTTTAGTAAGTGGTATAAAAAATTTCTGTAACACATCTGTTTGGTTAAAACCTGTATTTCTTTGAGTATTTGGGTCAGAATTTACTACTGGAGAATCATTGTAATTTGAATTTATGTTCTCTGAGTAAAAAGGTACTTTTCCCCAATCTGAAAAACCATGAGATCTATTTTTTCCCATTTTTAAATCGCCAAACGAACTATAGGAGATACTTGTAAATGAGGCCCATTTCTCAAAACTTAATTCTGCAGATACATTTGTAGTTACTTCTTGGTTTACAGTTCCGAATCGAGTAAATAAATTACTTTTAACCGAAGGTTTTTTTGACGTTTTTGGCGTTTTTGTATAGTAATGAATTACGCCCCCTAAAGCATCAGATCCATATATAACAGATGATGGCCCAAAAACAATTTCTGTCCTTTCTAGCAAAGACGGCGCTACCGTAATTGAATTCTGTAAATGTCCTTTTCTATAAATAGCATTGTTTAAACGAACACCATCTACCACGAGTAATACTCGGTTAGATTCCATTCCTCTTAAAACAGGACTTCCTCCTCCAAACTGAGATTTTTGAACTTTTATCCCTGGTACACTTGCTAATAAATCAGCTGATGTTTGTGCTGCTTGTCTTGTAATATCACTTTTAGAAAGCACTACAATTTGTTCAGCAATTCGTTTTGATTGCTCTTTGTTTTTAAACACAGATAAAACAATTTCGTCTAAATGTGCATTTATTTTTATCAACCTTATTGTAAAGTCTTGTTTTTTTAACTCTTTCTTAGAAATAGAAAAATTTTTATACGAAACATGAGAAAAGAATAGAATACTATTCAATTTAAAGTTAGAAATATCTGCGTTTCCCTGGTCGTCTGTAACTGAAGTTACACTTTGTTCTTTGTTAACAATTGTAGCACTATGAACCGGAAAACCAGTTTCATCGTCTAAAACAGTAATTTTTTGCCCAAAAACGGCAATACTAATAAAAACAAAAAATATAGATAATAGTCTATTCATCAACTAAATACTGTTTCTAAAACACCTAAAGATTTAGGGTTTTTAAATCCGTCCAAATGTAATTCAAAATAACGAATAATTATTCGTAAAACTTGTTGTCTTTCAAATTTGTTAAAAGCAACTTTGTTTATGTTATCAAAATTTATGCCTAGAAGTTTTTTAAACAGAATTAATTCATTGTTTTTTATCGTATCCTTATCAGATGTTGAAGAGGTAAAACACCCTTCTAATAAATTAAAAGAATGAAAGTGGCCGTTAATTGTATCAGGGTAAAAACCTAAAAAACGTGTTAAGTTTAGTAAAAATAACAAATGAAAGTTAGAGATTTCATCGTGGGTGTCTAACCAATCAAAAGCGGTTTCTAAATAATAATAAAGCGATTCATTTTCTTCTTCTTCTTGAATGGTGCTACCTAAAACTTCTGATAAAAAAAGAACGATTGTTTGTTTATAAATATTGGTATATATCTGTTTGTATGGATTTACAACATGTACTTCCTTCAAACTATTTAAAGCTCCTTTTGTATTGTGGTTTGCTTCAATATTTAATTGGGTTAGTGGTTGAAAGTATGCTGCTTTAATTTTTCTTTTCTTAGCACTTAAGACACCTCTAACCAAATACGCTTTCAAGCCCTCTTTTAGGGTAAAACAGCGAACAATTAAGCTTGTATCTCCATACTTAAGAGAACTTAATACAATTGCTTTAGTTGTAACTATGGCCATTAATTTATAATTGCAATCTTGGTTAAAGAAGTTTCTGTTGCATCATCATTAGATAATAAAACAATATAAACACCAGAAGCAACTTTTCTTCCGGCTAAATTTGTTTTATTCCATACTACTTTTCCTCCTTGAACTTCTTGTCCTTCAATAACATTTGTTTCGTATACTAAATTACCCGAAACATCAAGTATTTTTACATTAGTTCCTTTTGGTAAATGTGTTCCATTTCTACCATCAATCGTAATTGTTTGATGCTCTTTTAATGCAGGGTTTGGGTATGCGTATACTTTACCTAAAGTATCTCCAAACGAAGCTACTTTACTATTGTAAGCAACAACGCCTTTATCAGTTGCAAAAAAGACCTTTCCGGTTGATACATCAACACTTATTTTTAAAATTTTGTTTGATGGCAAAGGCGAATTATCTTTGTTAAAATTAGCCAATGTTTTTTGTCCGCTTGGGTTTGTGTATAAAACACCTCCGCTATCGGTACCAAACCATTTATTATCTGCTCCGTCAATAGTAATTGTATTTATTGTTTGATTTCCTAATAGTTTTTTAGGAATTCCATCATCTAAAATAATTACAGGAGCTGCATCAAAAATTGTCGCATCAAAAATACCGCTTGCATTGTTAAAAACCACCAAACCAGATTGTGTACCCAACCAAATTCTATTATTCTTATCGGCTGCAAGTGTTCTAACATTTGCGTGAGGTAAACTTCCTTTTGTGGGCTCAGTAGTTAGCGCACGCATTCTTGATCCATTTTCATTAAAAGCATATACACCATTTCTTCTAGTTCCAATCCAAACAGAATTACTATTATCTATAATAATATTGTTCAATTCTTCGGCTTTATTCGTTTGTAAACTGCTCAAATCGAATGTTTGCCAACTTTTACTTGGAGATAGTTTTTTTAATTTGTTTTTACCCAAAGCATCTGTCACCCATAAGTTTCCTTGAGGATCGAAAACTGTACCACTAACTCGAGTTGTTATACGATTGGTATTTGTAGGAAGAAAATCTTCTAAAGGGCTATTTTGAGATGAATAAAATGTGATAATTTTATCATCTACAACTTCAATTAACCCTCCTCCCGAATAAATGTTTCCTCCATCAGTTTGAGCATAAGAACTTATAAATGCTCTATTATCATGCTCTGGATCTAGAGTTACATCAACCAAATCTAAAAAAGGAAAATTAGGATTAAAAGCAGTGTTTATCCATGTATTCCCGTTATAGTGACTAAAGCCTTGCCTTGTTCCGATTGGTACATAAGCATCATTATAGCCACCGTAGACAAACCAAATATTGTTATTTAAAGCCGTAATAGAAAAAACACTATTAGAAAGCGGACCGTCCGGATGAATTTCAGTGAAGTTTTGAAGATCGTTAAATGCAACATGTAAAATACCATACTCTTGGCTTCCTAAATACAAACTGTTATTTAAAGTTGTTGCAGAATTTAACGAATACTGATAACTTGATGTAGGACTAGTTTGTAATAGCTGCATTAAATTAGTATTGTAAACAATTGCTGATTTTTGCATTGTTACGACCAAGTATTGTGTAGTTGCTTTTAAATCTAACACAGTTGTTGATAGTGTTTTTTCAATCGAAAAATTAGTACCCGATATTTTTAAAATTTCTGTTCCTTTAGATGCATAAATAGCATTGTTAAATGAAATAATATTGGTGAAATTTCCTGAAAACAATTGTGTCCAATTATTAAAATCTATCAAATTTGGATTTGATAAGTTCGCTATGTAAATTCCGTTTTCAGTTGCCGCGTATATTTGGTTGTTATCAATTAATATTTCGTTTATTTTTTCAGATGTAGAAGCTGCTCCAATAAAATAAGTATCTCCAAATTCTAATTTTTCAATATCGTAAACCACAATTGCAAAAGGGGTAGAAATGTATAGTTTCGAATTTAGCTCAACTATCGCATTGATCGATTTTTCTCCAGATTGATTAAAGTTAACAATATCAGCAGAAATGGTAATATTTCCGTTGTCATCTAACACTTCGATCAAACCATTTTGGTACCCGATTACTAGTTTTTTTGTTGTTTTGCTATAATGAATTGCAGAAGTTGGTTCTCCCGATAAACCTTTTACAGATGATAATTTTTGAGTCTCATTAGAGGTTAAATTATACACAAAAACAGCATTGTCAGAAAGTGCATAAATAGCATTATCAACAACCACAAAATCTTTTACATTATTGTACGAATAAAAATCTTCCCATCGATTACTAAAGTCAGTTTGAGCAAAAGAAAAAATGGAAAAAAAAAGAAAATAAACACGTAAAATTCTACTCATAACTTAGGGTTTCTCTTATATCAAAGATATTTAATTATTGTAACAATAACGATAAAAAACAATACATTAGTACAAAATTAGAACCAAAGTAAATGAACTTAGAAATTGAGCGAAAATTTTTAGTAAAAAATGATGACTTCAAAAAAGAAGCGTATCAAAAAAGTTATATTAAACAAGGGTTTTTAAATTCTGATAAAGAAAGAACTGTAAGAATTCGCATTATTGATCAAAAAGCATTTATCACGGTAAAAGGAAAATCAAACAAAAAAGGAACTACTCGTTTTGAATGGGAGAAAGAAATTTCAATAATAGAAGCTCAAAATTTAATGCTTTTAACTGAAAAAGGGCTGATTGAAAAATATCGCTATTTTGTAAAAAACAACCTGCATATTTATGAAGTAGATGAGTTTTTTGGAGATAATAATGGTTTGGTAGTTGCCGAAATAGAATTGACTTCTGAAAATGAATTTTTTGAAAAGCCAACCTGGTTAGGAACAGAAGTTACTGGAGACATTAAATACTATAATTCTACCTTAAAAAACAACCCTTTTAACTCTTGGACATAAAAAAACCTCGAACAAAAAGTTCGAGGAAATTTAATAAACCTACCCCCTAAATAAGATTTATTTACCTTAAACGCTAAATCAATATATCTATTGTTCTAGTTGTTTAAGACTACAAATATAAATTCTTTTTTACTGATTAACAAATAATTACATTTAATTTATTTTTTACCCTATTAATTTAATATAGATTAAGAGATTTCTACAACCATTAAACATTTATTAACAAATTTAACTTTTTAATAAATTATTCTTAACACTAGGCGAAATAAAGCTAAGTCTATATAAGGAAGTTATAAATTTTGTGCTATATACCTTTCAATATGCACTATAAATAAACCTTCTTTTACCTCTCAAAATTAACAGTGAAAATAGATAGATATAAAATGTGAAATGCTTCCCAACAATACAAAAACATGAAAAATTGCATGATTATAAGGAATGCGTTTAATTGAATATAAAATAGCGCCTATAGTATAAAATACGCCACCGGAAAAAAGCCAAAATATCCCTTCAGAAGATAAATTATCTATCAATGGTTGTATTACAAAGACTATTTGCCACCCCATTAAAACGTACATTACTGTAGACAGTTTATCGAATTTTCCTGTAAAAAAAAGTTTTAATACAATTCCAATTAAAGCAAATGTCCAGGTTAAAGAAAAAATAATCCAACCAATATTTCCACCTAATGAAATTAAGGTAAAAGGCGTATAAGTTCCCGCTATTAAAACATAAATGGCTGCATGATCAAAGATGTTTAATCTGCGTCTAAGTGCTGGTCTTTTTGCCGCATGGTAAAATGTAGAAGCGGCATATAGAATGATGATGCTTAACCCATAAATAATAATACTTGTAGATTGCCAAAAACCATCATAATACATAGCTTTTAAAACTAAAAAAGGAAAGACAATAACTCCAGCAATCAAACCTAAAGTATGGGTTATAATATTCAATTTTTCTTCTTGTTCGCTGTATCTATGAATTGATGTACTCATTGCTTGTTTTTATTTGTGTCTTTCATATATTTATCATCATTAGAAAGCTCATTAAATATTACATCAAAAGTTTGATTTAATACGTTTTTCATATCGTCTTTTACATTCATTCCATTCGTTTCAATAAACTTGTGTTGTTTCACTCTAAAAACTCCTGGACTTCCTTTAAAGAAATCCCATGAAAATAAACGTTTACAATCATAATATGTTGTTGGTACAATTGGCATTTGATATTCTATTGCTAAATTAAATGCACCTTTTTTAAATGGACTTAAAATAACTTCTTCTGTTGGAACCAACCCCTCAGGGAAAATACCCATGCTTGTTCCGTTTTGTAATCTTTTTTTTGCCATTTCATATACACGCCTTTTACTTTTAGCACTACTTCTATCAACCATAATAACCGTTTTTTTATAAAAAAAACCGAAAACAGGAATCTTTACCAACTCTTTTTTACCTATAAAAACAATTGGGTTTTTAGACATTGCTACTAAAATAAACGGGTCTAATAAAGAAGAGTGATTGGGGCAGAACATATAACTTTTATCTCTATCAATTTGTTGTTCTATCGTTTTGTCTATTCTAAATCCAGTTCCATAAATTAAAATTTTTGACAAAATTCTTACAAATCGCCAAAATATTGGATAATGTTCTTCTTTTATAACAAATACAAGCAAAATAGGAAATAGTACCAGGAGAGTAATCGCAAATAACAGATAAAACCAAAGTCGCCAAATTATACGTAATCCATTTTTTAGTATCTCCATAGCTGTCAAAAATACTAATTTATATTCTTTTCAATTTTTACTCAATAAAACAGTATTTTTGCCTTTGTTGTGAACCTTTAGTCTCACATAAATTATTAAGAGTATAAAAATTAACAAATGTCAAGAATACTTACTGGTGTACAAAGTACAGGAACACCACATTTAGGAAATTTATTAGGTGCGATATTGCCTGCTATTGAAATGGCAAAAAAGTCTAAAGAAGAAACTTTTTTATTTATTGCAGATATGCATTCTTTAACACAAATTAAAGATGCTAAACTTTTAAAAGAAAACACATATAGTGTTGCTGCTACTTGGCTAGCATGTGGTTTAGATATCAACTCTTCTGTTTTTTATAGGCAAAGTGACATTCCAGAAGTCACAGAACTTTCTTGGTATTTGAGTTGTTTTTTCCCATATCAGCGTTTAACATTGGCGCATAGTTTTAAAGACAAAGCAGATCGTTTGGAAGATGTAAATAGTGGTTTATTTACGTATCCGATGTTGATGGCTGCAGATATTTTATTGTACGATGCAGAGATTGTTCCAGTTGGAAAAGATCAATTACAACATTTAGAAATGACACGTGATGTTGCCAACCGTTTTAATAATATTGTTGGAGAAACTTTAGTACCACCAGTTGCAAAAATAAGTGAAGACACAAAATTGGTTCCTGGTACAGACGGTCAAAAAATGAGTAAGTCTCGTAATAACTTTATAAATATTTTCTTAGCGGATAAAAAACTAAGAAAACAAGTTATGGGAATTCAAACTGATAGCACACCATTAGAAGAACCTAAAAACCCAGATACAGATAATGTGTTTGCATTGTATAAATTAATGGCCACTGAAGAGCAAATTGTAGAAATGCGTGCGAACTATGAAGGTGGCAATTATGGTTATGGTCATGCAAAACAAGCACTGTACGAGTTGATCATTACTAAGTTTGTTGATGAAAGAGCTAAATACAATCATTATATGGCAAACCTTAATGAAATTGATGACGCCCTAGCTATTGGCGCAGAGAAAGCTAAAAAAGTAGCTACAAGAGTCTTAAAAAGAGTCCGTGAAAAAATGGGATATTAAATCATAAAAAAAGCCTCGTAAATTTTACGAGGCTTTTTATTTATGGTGCTGGATTCGGAATCACATTATGAACTTCTTCTATTTCATTTAAAATAGCATCAGATAAGGTGATCTCTATACTTTCTATATTTTCTTTTAACTGCGTTAAATTTGTTGCGCCAATAATATTACTCGTAACAAAAGGTAATTGATTAATAAATGCTAAAGACATCTGAGTCAGTGTTAAACCATGTTTTGCTGCAATTTTTTGATATTCTGCAACTGCTTTTGATGAGCTTTCAGTCATATAACGTGCCGTAAAACGCGGAAATAAAGTTCCTCTTGCCCCTTCTGGAGTTTTTCCGTTTAAGTATTTTCCTGATAATATTCCCTGTGCTAAAGGTGAATACACCAATAACCCAATATCTTCTCTCAAAGAAACCTCAGACATTCCATATTCATATGCCCTGTGAATTAACGAATATGAATTTTGTATGGTAGACATTCTTGGTAAATTATGTGCCTTTGCAGTTTGTAAATATTGCATAGTACCCCATGGTGTTTCATTAGACAAACCAACTTGTTTAATTTTACCTTCTTTCACAAAGCCATTCAATGTTTCTAAAATCTCTAAGTGATTTTCAGCTTCTTTTGTTGCTGTTTTATAAGGGTAATCTCGCACACCAAAACAATTAACTCCTCTATCGGGCCAATGTAATTGGTATAAATCAATATAATCTGTTTGTAAACGTTTTAAGCTACCTTCTAACGCTTCTGTAATTCCTTTTTTGCTAAATCCATTTTCACGTATATGCGCTGTGTAGTCTCCTCCTCCTGCAATTTTTGAAGCCAGTACAACCTTATCTCTGTTTCCTGTTTTTCTAAACCAAGAGCCTATAATTTTTTCCGTAGCTCCATAGGTCTCTGGTGTAGCGGGAACAGAATACAGCTCTGCAGTATCAAAAAAGTTCACCCCTTTTTCTAAAGCAAAATCCATCTGCTGGTGACCTTCTACCTCGGTATTTTGATTACCCCAAGTCATTGTGCCTAAGCAAATCTTACTTACTTTTATGTCTGAATTTGGTAATGTCGTATATTTCATAAAAATGTTTATTTGTAGATTTGTTTAACTGTTAAATTATTTTTTAGAAATAAAAACTTTAATTATTTCAATATTGCTTCAATTCCTGGTAATGTTTTTCCTTCTAGCATTTCTAACATTGCGCCACCACCAGTAGAAACATAACTTACTTTATCTGCAAAACCGAATTGTTTTACTGCGGCAACAGAGTCCCCCCCTCCAACTAAAGAGAACGTTCCGTTTTTAGTTGCATTCGCAATAGAATTACCCAACTCTATGGTTCCATTAGAAAAAGACTCCATTTCAAAAACCCCTAAAGGTCCGTTCCATAAAATAGTTTTTGAAAGATTCACTACTTTGTCAAAAATTTCAATTGATTTTGGTCCAGCATCAAGTCCTTGCCATCCATTTGGAATTTTAGTTACATCAATTTCTTTCGTTTCTGCATCATTAGAAAAACTATCGGCAGCAACAACATCAACCGGAATGTGTACTTCAACATTTTTTGCCTTGGCTTGTTTTAATATTTCCAATGCTAATTCCATTTTATCATCTTCACAAATAGAATCTCCAACACTCCCTCCAAGGGCTTTTACAAAAGTAAAAGTCATTCCTCCACCAATTATTAAATGATCTACTTTATCTAAAATATTTTCTATGACAGTTATTTTTGAAGAAACTTTTGCTCCTCCAAGAATTGCCAATACAGGTTTTTCTGAATTATTTAACACCTTATCAATGCTTTCAATTTCTTGCGCTAGTAAGTTTCCAAAACATTTATCTTTCGGGAAAAACTCAGCAATAATTGCAGTAGATGCATGAGCTCTATGGGCTGTACCAAAAGCGTCATTTATATATATATCTCCTAATTTAGATAATTGTTCAGCAAACCCTTTGTCTCCTTTTTTCTCTTCGTTGTAAAAACGTAAGTTTTCTAATAATAACACTTCCCCTGCTTGTAGATTTGCAACAGCTTCTTCTGCCTTTTCTCCAACACAATCTTCAATGAATTTTACTTGTACACCTAAAACTTCTGTTACTTTTTGCACAATATGGCGTAAAGAAAATTGATCTTCAACCCCTTTTGGTCTGCCTAAATGCGACATTAATATAGCAGAACCTCCATCTTCTAAAACTTTGATGATTGTTGGCTTAGCTGCTTCAATTCTTGTTGCGTCTGTAACTTCAAGCTGATCATTTAATGGCACATTAAAATCTACTCTTATTAATGCTTTTTTAGCATTGAAATTAAAATCGTTTAGTGTTTGCATTCTGTGTTGTTTTTTTACAAATGTACTTATTTATCAACGTTGGTAAAAATAAGAAACTCAAAAAATGAGATAACGATTTCGTCGTTATAATGTTCTATATTTGTGATATGTTTTTTAACGATATTATTGGCCAAGATTACATAAAAACCCATTTAAAAACGACTGTTGAAAATGGAAGAGTTTCACATGCCCAACTTTTTGTTGGTAAAGAAGGCTCTGGGACATTACCTATGGCAATTGCGTATGCACAACACCTACTTGTAAGTACTTCTAATGATAAAGATGCTTGTAAGGTTAAGTGTGAAAAACTAACACATCCTGATTTGCATTTTGCTTTTCCGGTTACGTCAAATGATAAAGTAAAAAAACATCCTGTAAGTGATTTATTTTTAGAAGATTGGAGAGCTTTCATTAAAGAGCAACCCTATGGAAGTTTGTACAATTGGCTTCAATTTATTGGTGTTGAAAATAAACAGGGGTTGATTGGTGTTGATGAAGCTGAAAATGTTGTAAAATCATTACAATTAAAAGCTTACGAAGGTGGCTTTAAGGTGATGATTATTTGGATGGCAGAAAAAATGAACGGCCCTGCAGCTAATAAGTTATTAAAACTAATAGAAGAACCACCAGAGAATACAGTTTTTATTTTGTGTACTGAAGACGAAGGGCAAATTATCAATACGATAAAATCTCGTTGTCAAGCTGTATATTTTCAATCGTTACCAGAAGAAGAAATTGCATCTGCATTGGTACGGAAAGAAAAAACTACTGAGAGTGTCTCTAATAAAATTGCACATCAGGCAGAAGGGAATTATAATAAAGCATTGCATTTATTACATCATGATTCTAGTGATATCATTTTTGAAAAATGGTTTATCACCTGGATAAGAACTGCATTTAAAGCCAAAGGGAATGCAACAGTGGTTCAGCAATTAATTGAATGGAGTGAGACCATTGCAAAAAGCGGAAGAGAAACACAAAAACGATTCTTAAACTACTGCTTGCAATTTTTTAGACAAGCAATGTTGTTGAATTATGATTCCGAAAAGATTGTGTTTTTAGAGACAGAAACACCTGGGTTTAATTTGAAAAAATTTGCTCCGTTTATTCATAGTGGTAACATCCTAGAAATTAGCAATGAATTGAATTCTGCCATGTATCACATTGAAAGAAACGGAAACGCCAAAATAATTTTATTAGATTTATCTATCAAATTAACACGCTTATTACACTCGAAAGAAACCGTAGTTAAAAGTTAACATTAAACACAATATTGGTGCTTTCTTATTTTAATACTAAATTTGTGAAAAACTATTTTTTATGTCAATACTATCAAACTATCCTACAGAAATTTTAATTCTACTTTTTTTAATTGTCACTTTTTTTCAATCTGGAATTGATAAAATAGTAGATTGGAAAGGAAACCTCTCTTTTATCAAAAGTCATTTTGAAAACTCTCCTTTTAAAAATATGGTTCCGTTATTGTTAGGTACAATTCTAGTCATAGAAATTGTTGCCAGTGCTTTAATGATTTTCGGAATTTATCAATTGTCAACATCAGGAATTAAAGAAGCAGCCCTTTTAGGTGTGGAACTATCTGCAATCACCTTAATCTTTTTATTGATTGGTCAACGATTAGCAAAAGATTATGCTGGCGCAATGACTTTGGCTGTATATTTTGCAACTACAATTTTTGGTGTGTATTTACTAAGCAAATAATCGATATCAATTATTTTTATACAAACCTCCGTATTAAATAAATATATTCTATTTAAAAACCCCTTAAAACAATTGTTTTAAGGGGTTTTTAAATTTATTACTAGTAAGTCGTTGGTTTTTTAAACAAGCTTTATTAAACACTGTTTAAAACTAATTTTTATCCGTTTTTTATGATGTAAATCAAAGAAGAATACTCACTTGTCTTTTTTGCTTTGAAATTTGACTTACAACCTATATAAAATGCTTTTAAAAAATTAGAAGACCCATTTTTATATTTTTCACTTAAAAGAGAAACATAATAAGAATCGAACAACATCGGTTTCACATCAACAACTTTCATAAAGACATCATTAAATAAATTTTTAATTGCATATTGAGAAAAATGCCAAAGATGTCTTGGTACATCAAAAGCAGCCCAAAATTCTTTATAGTGATTTGCGTCATACGAATTAAAATTAGGAACCGCTACCACGATCACCCCGTCTCTTTTTAATAACTTCTGTAATTGGTTGATATACTTTTGAAGATCTTTTACATGTTCTAAAACATGCCAAAGTGTAATCACATCAAAACTATCTTCTTTCAAAGAAAAAATATCATCACTTAAATGTATTCCTTTTTCTTGAGCAATGCTTCTCGCATCCAAACTAGGTTCAACACCAGAAACATTCCAATCATTATTCTTACAAACATTTAAAAAATCTCCAGTACCAGCACCAACATCTAAAATATTTTTTTGATTCGTATTGAAAGAGTTAATCAGTGTAAGTTTCTTTTGTAAAGTGTGCTTTCTTACTCGCTGATAAACTTTATCTAGAATCGATTTTTTAGAGTTTGTGTGTGAAATATAATCTTCACTTTTATAATAATTCTCTAAATCTATTGGAACGGGCAAAGTTACTAACATCTTATATTCTTCGTTTTTCAACAACTCATACGATTCGTTAGAAACGGTATAATCTACACAACTCATCTTTGGTGATAAGTTGTGGTATAAATCTCTTTTCTTTAACATTTTTTTAAGCACTTATATTTTATGTTCCATGTGGAACACTTTCTTTTTTATCTTCCCATATACACCAATAGAACAGAAATATCACTTGGCTTAACACCACTAATCCTGCTTGCCTGTGAAATTGATGTAGGTTTAATTTTGTTTAATTTTTCTCTAGCTTCAAAAGAGATAGATTGCACCTTACTATAATCAAAACTAGAAGGTATAGAAACATTTTCTAAACGATTTAACTTATCTGCATTGTTTTTTTCTTTCTCAATATAGCCCGAATATTTCAAATGAATTCCAGCCTGCTCTATAACATCAGCTTCCATTTTGTTCTCCGAAATAAAATCTTCTAAAGCCGGAATTAAAAGTAAATCATCAAAACTTAACTGAGGTCTAGTCGCTATCTTGAAAAGCTTCATCGATTGAGAAACGAGCGATAAACCTTTACTTTCTAAAATAGGATTAATCACCTCTTTCTTTACACTAAGTTTATTAATAAAATCGATTAATAACGCCGTTTTATCCTTCTTTTCTATCACACGATCCATTCGTTCTTGAGACGCTAAACCTATTTCAAAAGACCTAGGTGTTAATCTTAAATCAGCATTATCTTGTCTTAATAACGTTCTATACTCTGCTCTAGAAGTAAACATTCTATAGGGTTCATCGGTTCCTTTCGTAATCAAATCATCAATTAAAACACCAATATATGCTTCGCTTCTCTTTAAAATAAAAGGTTCTTTTTCTTGGATTTTTAAAGCAGCATTTATTCCAGCCATCAACCCTTGCGAACCCGCTTCTTCATAACCAGTAGTTCCATTTATCTGCCCAGCAAAATACAAACCTTTAATCATCTTGGTTTCTAATGTGTGCGTTAATTGTGTTGGAGGAAAATAATCATACTCAATCGCATAACCATATCTCAAAAACTTTACATTTTCAAAACCCTCAACAGAACGAATCGCTTTATCTTGAATATCTTCTGGCAATGAAGTAGAAAAACCATTAACATAAATCTCTACGGTATTCCAACCTTCTGGCTCAATAAACATTTGATGCCTATCTTTTGAAGCAAATCGATCAATTTTATCTTCTACTGAAGGACAATATCTAGGTCCAATAGATTGGATTCTTCCATTAAACATTGGTGACCTATCAAAACCTTCTCTCAACAACTCATGCACTTCAGGGTTTGTATATGTCAAATAACAAGAACGTTGCTTTGTTAAAGGTTTAGTTGTTGGTGAATACGAGAATTTTTGTGGGTTCTCATCACCAGGTTGTTCCGTCATTTTTGAAAAATCCAAAGAACGAGCATCCACTCTTGGAGGAGTTCCTGTTTTCATTCTACCTGATTCAAAACCCTTCGCAACTAAATCTTCTGTAATACCGGTTGAAGCACTTTCTCCTGCTCTACCACCACCGAAAGTTTTCTCACCAATATGAATCAACCCATTCAAAAAAGTTCCTGCAGTTAATATAACCGACTTCGCTTTTATCTCTAAACCCAAGGCAGTTTTTACTCCAATAATTTTATCACCTTCAAACAATAACCCGTTTACAGAATCTTGATAAAAATCTAAATTATCCGTTTTCTCCAACATATTTCTCCACTCTTCAGCAAAGCGCATTCTGTCAGATTGAGCCCTCGGACTCCACATTGCTGGTCCTTTAGATTTGTTTAACATCTTAAACTGAATTGCTGTTTTATCAGTGACAATGGCACTGTAACCACCCAAAGCATCAATTTCTCGAACAATCTGTCCTTTTGCAATTCCGCCCATAGCAGGATTACAACTCATCTGAGCAATGTTTTGTAAACTCATTGTAATTAACAACGTGTGCACCCCCATGTTTGCACTTGCTGCGGCGGCTTCACTTCCTGCGTGACCACCACCAACTACTATTACGTCATATGTTGTAGAAAATAAACTCATACTATATGTTTCACGTGAAACCTTTGTTTTATTTAATTGATTATCAGTTACTTAACATTGATATGGATTTATTTTCCATCGCTGTCATTATTAATTGATCTTCTTCATTTTTATCTTTATATCCTAAATAATGTAAAACACCATGAACCATTACACGATGTAATTCGTTCAGAAATGAAACATTAAATGTCTCTGAATTTTCTTTAACCCTTTCAACAGAAATAAAAATATCTCCACTTATTTGTTTACCCATCGTATTATCAAAACTGATAATATCTGTTAATGTATCATGATTTAAAAATTCTACATTTAACTTGTGTAAATAAGCATCATCACAAAAAATATAGTTGATTACACCTAAAGAACAACCTTCTTTTTCAATACAGGTACGGATCCATTTAGAAATTTTTTCTTGATTTTCTAACTCAAAAGTGGTTTCAAAATTAAATTCAATCATTTGATTTTTTGCTAGTTGAATTACTGAAGTACTCTTGTACTTTCTTCTTGTAATTTTTTTGCAAAGGTAATGATTGTCTGTTTAATATTTCAGTTTGATTATAAAACAGTTTTTTGATGAATAATTGCGTTTGTTTTTGTTGATATTTATCAGAATTTACAGTCGATTTTCGCTGCTTCTCTTTGTCTTGTTTTAAAGAAGCTTGTTCCAATTTTAGAAGGTTGTATTTTAACGCTCGCATATTTTTAATAGTCTCTTGATTGAAACCTTTTTCTAATATCTCATTCTCTAATTGCTCCATTGATTTTATGATGCGCTGTGCTGTTGGATCATTCCCTCCTCTATCTCGAATTGCTTTTTGCAATTCTTGTCTTAACAATGATTGTTCTTGGTAAATTTGATACAATTCACCTTCAGAATCATTATTTCGATTGCCTTTAGATTTCCCTTTATTTTCTCCATTTTTCGCTTTTCCTTTCTCATTACCTTTTTTATCCCCCTTCTGCTTTCCTTTCTGCATTTTTTTCTGCAAATCCTCTTGCTTCTTAATAATGTCTGGTAAACTAAAAGACTTCCCTCCTTTTTTACCTTTTCCTGGTTTAGAATTTTTAGGTTTTTGCATATTGTCTAAAATATCACTCAAAAAATCTGCTAAATTATTAACAGCAGTCATTACATATTGTTGGTTTGCTTGCCCGTTACTAAATCTATTCTCTGCAAAATTCTCTAATGATTGATCCAAATTATAATGCGAATCGGTTAAGTCTTTTTGAATTTTTACAGAGATTTCTGGTAAACGCATAGAGAGAACATACAAACTATCATCTATATGCTCAAAATATGTTTTTAATGTGTTTTGGTTTTTAATTTCTTTTCCGAAATCGGGATGAGAAACATCAATCTTTGAAAAACGATCCATGATACCTTCTTGCTTGAAAGAAAAGTTTAACAAGTTTTCTAAAATAATCCTTAGAGATTTTTCATTCTCTTCTTTCATTTCTCCTTCCATATCAGACATTGCTTGTTGCATTTTCTGACTCATATTTTGCATTTTTTGAGCTGCCTTTTTCTGATTTTTACGTTGCTTTTGAGCATCGTTTTTTTCATTGTTCTCTTCTGCTTTTTTTAATTGATCTAGCGCTTCTTTTTCTTCTTCTTTTGTTTCAGGAATTGGCATTGGTTCCTTCAATGCTTTGTTATCCTTTTTTAATTCATTCAGTTCTTTTTGAATTTTCTTAAACTCCTTTTGAATGTTTTTTTGTTTCTCAAGAGAAGTCTTTGGAGAGGTTCTGATACTATCTTGTTTTTTAGAAAGCTTCTTTAACTTAATTGCAATTTGCATTGTTTTTTGCTCTACGTAAAAACGCTTGGTAAGTTCTAAAACACGTTCTAAACTTCTTTCTTGTTGTTTATTTTGTTCTGCTAATTTCTTTATCTTCTTTAATAAATCCTCTTTGTTTAACTTTTTTGCTAGTTTTTTTAACTCATCTAACAACTTTTGTTCTTTCTCAAGCTTTTTTAATTCTTCAATACGTTTCTTTAATTGATCTTTCTTTTCTTTTATCGACTTAGAATCTTTAGGTAGATCTTTAATGTTTTCTTGCAGCTTTTTAGTTTGTTGCTGCATCATTTGTTTATATTGTTCTTGTCTTTGGATGAAATTTTCTATTTTTTTCTTATCGTTCCAATTGATGTTTTTATGGTTTTGTAAATCCTGTTCAATCTCTTTTAAAGCATCTTTTTGATGTTGCTTTTTCTGAAGCGTTTTTTCTATTGATTTAATTTGATTTCGTTGCTGTTCTACTGCTTCTTCTTCTATTTCAACATCAGACTTGTTTCTAAAATTAAAAACTTTGCTTTTACTTTTCTTGCTCCCGTTAACTGCATCATTGTCATAAACCTGAAAATAGACTTCATAGTTAGTACCTTTTTCTAAGGGTAATTTACCTGGAAAAGCATAGTAAAACGTTTGGTTTACTTTTTGTGATATTTGGATTTTATCAATAAATAACGTTTGAGGGTTGTCCTCATTATAATAAATCAATTCTAATTTTTTTAGTCCGTAATCATCATTAATTTTCCCAGCAAATTGTACGTAATCATTAGACAAACTATCAATATCTGAAAGAACCTCTATTGTTGGGAATTCATCTTTCACAACATCAATCGTAAAGGCTAATTTCTCATAGTTTTTGAGGTCTTTGTTTGAAGTAGATATTTCGTAATTGATTGGTTTTAAAATCCGCTTTTGATAATTGAAAACAGCATCTTTCATTTTTGAAAAAGGAACTCTTTTGTCTTTATATATAAATGAAACAGAATCTGTTTGTTTGGTAGAAACCAGCCAAGTTAGAATGGTTCCTTCTGGAATTACAATTGACCCCGTATTGTTAATTCTTTCATTTTTCTTTTCTACATATCGAGGAAACTTTAAATCAATCGTAATGTTTTGTATGGTTGGTGTTTTTATTATTTTTAACTCATATTCTTGAGATACAATTCCGTTTGCAGCTACATAAAAACTGATAGACGATTTTGTATCTGTAAATGTATATCTAAACTTTCCATTTTGCTGATGTAAAAAATAACTTTGATCATTGTAAAACACTTTTACATCAGATGGAACAACTTTACCAATCGTGTTAAATTCGATTGTGAAAGGTTTGCCTTGAATCACCTTTAGTTTATTATTTAATAATTGAAATGTAAAAGGCGCTGGTGGTTTATAAGCTATTCTATGGTTAACCACTCTTTTTAAAGAAGTGTTGAATACATTTATATTTCCAGAAACACTTATAATCAACCAAATTAAAAATGGAATTGCAGCGTATTTTAAATATTTGGTATTGGTTTTAAAATTTACTGCCTTGTTAAATGGAATCGGTTGAATTTCATTTGATTTTTGTTCGATGCTCGCTAACAATAAATCAGATTGATTACCAGATTCCTTAAGCTGTAAAACATTGATCAACTTATCTCCTACTTTCGGAAAATGATTTCCTATAATTTTTGAAGATTGTTCGAAAGTTATTCCTTTTTTTAAACCTATCAATTTAAAAATTGTTGCTAAAATAAATCGAAACAACAAATAAGATTCAACACAGATAAATAACCAGAAAAGTACCGTTCTTGCTGTTGGTTTCAACCAAAAAAGATACTCGATACATAAGGTGAAAAAGAAATACAATACTCCGAAAGACAAGAATAATATTCCGCCTTTTATCAATTCGTTTGTGTAAAATTTACGAACAAATTGATGTAGTTTCAGTTCTATGTTTTTATAAGAATCCATCTGCTAACAATAAAATTACTCATTTTTAAATATTTCTATAAAAATAAAGTGTTAAACCTTCTAAAAGCTATTAAAATATCTTTTTTATATCATTATATTCTAAAGTATCTTTGCATTTTGAAAAACTACTTTAAAATGAACAGTAACGTAAGAGTACGCTTTGCTCCTAGCCCAACAGGACCTCTACATATTGGTGGTGTAAGAACCGCTTTATTTAATTATTTATTTGCCAAGAAACATGGCGGAACATTTGTACTTCGTATTGAAGATACAGATCAAACACGTTATGTTGCAAATGCAGAACAATATATAGTAGATTCTTTAGACTGGTGTAATATTCCTTTTGATGAAGGACCAGGAAGAAATGAAAAATTTGGCCCTTACAGACAATCTGAACGTAAAGATTTATACAAACAATATGCCGATCAATTGATAGAAAATGATTGGGCGTATTATGCTTTTGACACTGCTGAACAATTAAGTACTAGCAGAAAAGAGCAAGAAGAAAATGGAAAAACATTTATCTATAACTGGCACAATCGCTTAGTACTAGATAATTCTTTAGCATTATCTAAAGAAGAAGTTGCGTCAAAATTAAAAGCTGGTGAAAAATATGTGATCCGTTTTAAAACTCCACAAGACGAATCATTATTAATGAATGATGAGATTCGTGGAACTATTAAGATTGATACAAATACCTTAGATGATAAAGTATTATTTAAATCTGACGGAATGCCAACTTATCATTTAGCAAATATTGTGGATGATCATTTGATGGAAATTTCGCACGTTATTCGTGGTGAAGAATGGTTGCCATCAATGCCACTACATGTTTTATTATACAAGGCTTTTGGGTGGGAATCCCCAAAATTCGCACATTTACCATTGATTTTAAAACCTGTTGGTAAAGGAAAATTGAGCAAACGAGATGGTGATAAATTAGGTTTTCCTGTGTTTCCATTAGAATATACAAATGAGCAAACAAATGACGTTTCAAGCGGATATAAAGAAGAAGGTTATTTTTCTGATGCGTTTATGAACATGTTGGCTTTATTGGGATGGAACCCCGGTACGGAGCAAGAAATTTTCTCTTTAGAAGAATTATCTCAAGTTTTCGATTTAGGTAGAGTTAGTAAATCTGGCGCTAAGTTTAGTCCAGATAAAACAAACTGGTTCAACCAACAATACATGCAAACAAAATCTGATACTGAACTAACAGCTTTGTATTTACCTATTCTATCAGAAAAAGGAATTTCTGCTAATGTTGAGTTAGTAGAAAAAGTAGTTTCGTTGATTAAAGAGCGTGCAGTTTTTGTTGCTGATTTTTGGAATCTATCGGATTTCTTTTTTCAATCACCAACTGAATATGATGCAAAATCCTCTAAGAAGAATTGGAAGGAAGGAACTCCAGATTTAATGACTGAATTAATTGCTGTTGTTTCTATTATTGAAGACTTTTCATCAGTAAATACAGAAACCGTAATTAAAGAGTGGATTACAGCCAAAGAAATTGGTTTTGGTAAAGTAATGCAACCATTACGTTTAAGTTTGGTAGGCGCTTTAAAAGGGCCTCATTTATTTGATATTATAGAGATGATTGGTAAAGAAGAGACTATAAAAAGAATTGAAAATGCTATTTCAAAATTATAATTATGAAAAAGATTATCTTCCTTTTAATTTTAACTTGTGCTTTTACTGTTCAAGCACAATATAGAAATAGTCAAAGACAACGTCAAACAAGTACGCCTAGAGTTCAACAAAAAGCTCCAGAACCTAATTTTAATATAAAAAAACATTTAGGAATTGTAATTTATGACATTAAAAAAGTTGCAAAAAAATCTAGTATAAAGTTGACTTCTATAGAAGGAAAACAGTTCTTTAAAGTATTAACAAAATACAATCAATCTATTAAAGATATTACTAGAATTAATAGTTTCTTACTTAGAAATACAAAGGAGATGGTTGAAAATTTCCAGAAACAATCGATGAAAAGTCGTAACTTTTCTAAGCAACCAGAGGTTTATAAAAAAATGACAGAAAACCTAAAACCAATTTCTGAAACATTAAAAGAAGAAGATCTAAAACTTGATGCATCAATCAAAAATTTACTTTCAAAAAAACAATATAAAAAGTGGATTAAATACAATAAAAAAATACACAAATTTTTTCCAAAAGAATAGCATTTAATCTAAAACCAATTAAAACCCTGTATAAACATATTTATACAGGGTTTTATTTTATGTAACTGTAACATTTATGTTTTTTAACGTCTTGTAATTAGATGCTATTCTTTGTATCTTTAAGAAAACTTAAAAAAATAATTATGAACCCAATACTTATTATCCTAGTAGTATTTGTATTTTTAATACTATTCGCCTCTTTTTTTACTGTCAAACAACAAACATCTGCAATTATTGAACGTTTCGGTAAATTTAATAGCATTAGACAATCTGGATTGCAATTAAAGATTCCTGTATTTGACAGAATTGCAGGTAGAATTAGTTTAAAAATTCAACAATTAGATGTTATAATAGAAACAAAAACATTAGATGATGTATTTGTAAAGCTGAAAGTTTCAGTGCAATTTAAAGTGATAAAAGAGAAGGTATATGATGCTTTTTATAAGTTAGATTATCCACACGATCAGATTACCTCTTATGTGTTTGATGTGGTACGTGCAGAAGTACCAAAAATGAAATTAGATGATGTTTTTGTAAAGAAAGATGATATTGCTATTGCTGTAAAATCAGAATTGAATGAAGCGATGCGTAATTACGGGTATGATATTATCAAAACATTAGTGACAGATATAGATCCAGATGCGCAAGTTAAAGAAGCAATGAATAGAATTAATGCTTCTGAAAGAGAAAAAGTTGCAGCACAATATGAGGGGGATGCACAACGTATTTTAATTGTAGAGCGCGCAAAAGCAGAAGCAGAAAGTAAACGTTTACAAGGAAAAGGTATTGCAGATCAACGTAGAGAAATTGCACGTGGTTTAGAAGAATCTGTAGAAGTATTAAACAGAGCAGGAATCAATTCGCAAGAAGCATCTGCATTGATTGTAATTACACAACATTACGACACCCTACAATCCATTGGTGCAGATACCAATAGTAACTTAATTTTACTACCAAACAACCCAAATGCAGCAAGTTCTATGTTAAATGATATGGTTGCTAGTTTTGCAGCAACAAATCAAATTGGTGAAAGTATAAAAGAAAATAAAGCGAAGAAAAAATAATATATGGTGAATCTCTTAGCCTGGTTTGCTAGGCCGTATTACTTTAATTTTTCCAATACATATAGACTCAAAACATCTCTATGTGTTGGATTTTTTGTTTTTATTTTTTTATACATCTTTAGGCCATTTAATCTCTCTTTTTTACATGTTAATGATGCATTACAATATACAATAGCACTTGGAACTATTGCTTTTTCAGTGGTTATGATCTTTTTATTTGTAATCCCTAAAATATTTAAAAACTATTTTATTTATGAAAAGTGGAATATTGGTAGAAATTTAGTTTTTACACTGAATTGCCTTATTGTTATTGCTTTTTTTTGTTGGCTTTATAGTTTACTTAGCAAATCAAATAATTTACCAACTGCAAATTTATTTCATTTCGTTTTTTATACTTTAAGCGTAGGGGTATTTCCCTTAATTTTATTTTTTATTATTGATGAGAAAATATCACGGGAAAGAAGACAAAAAATAGTAGGTAAAATAAAAGAAAAAAAGAAGGAAGTTTCTAAAATTACCGTCACAAATACTACACTAATTTTAACTTCAAAAAACAAAAAAGAAAACCTTACTGTTCATCTAGACGAACTTGTTTATATTACTTCTGAAGGGAATTATATATGTATATATACAAAAACAAATAATGGACTAAAAGAATCTATTTTAAGAAATACATTAACGAACACTTCTAAAGATTTAGAAATCTATAACTCCTTAATTAGATGCCATAAATCATATATTGTTAATACAAAGTACATAAATGATATTCAAGGAAACGCTAGAGGTTATATATTAAAATCTTTTGAGGTTCCCTTTGATATACCAGTTTCCAGAAGTTTTCCTAAAATATTATTGAAGAATTTAATAAGATAATAGCGTTCCCGTTTATCCCAAAACTTTCCTATACATAACAAAAAATAAAATTGATTCTAATTTCTTAATATATTTGTGATAGAATTAATAATTTTATAAAAAGGTAAAATATATTATAAAAAGAATGTGAATATTTTAATTTTATTACACAGATTTTCGGGGGAACAATCTAATTAAATTAAAAACGATTTACATAGAAAAACCGAAGCAGATGCTTCGGTTTTTATGTATTATATATCAAGAAAAATTTTATTTTTTCTCTTCTACTTTATCTGTTCCTTCGTCTTCTTTAGATGCGTTTTTAAATTCTTTAATTCCGCTACCTAAACCACGCATTAATTCTGGTATTTTTCTACCTCCAAATAAAAGTAAAACCACTACAATAATTATAATTACTTGTGGACCACCAATCATTCCTAAAAATATACTCAATGTGTTCATTTCTTTCTTAATTTACAGCAAAGATACAAAAAGGTTTTAATTAATTCTTAGCTTCTATTGTTCCTCCAAGAACTTTTTTTGTTTTTAAAACTTCTGGTATTCCTTTGTAAAAAATTGTACCACCAAAACTTACTTTAGCATCTAATGTTTCTCCAGAAAAAACTTCTGCTTTTCCACCCAATGCAGCTCTAACAATAATAACATCTGTTGTTTTTAAATTAAAACCTTGATAAACACCCGCATTATTTACTTCTACCTTTTGGTTTTTAGTAACACCCGTAAGTTTTATAAATCCACCAGAAACAGATTTTACAGTTAAGTGTTTTACATCAATAACCATATTAATCAATGCTCCTTCTTGAGTTTTAACTTCTAATTGCTGTTGCTTAAAATCTTTTGCTGTAATATTTGCATTTTCATTAGCATCTATAACTTTGATAGTTTTATTATAATACAACACAATTTTTACTTTACCATCAGCAATATTATTAGCAGGGTTTAAAGAAAATTTTAAAGATATTTTTAAGGTGTTATTAGAGTTTTTAATTTTTACTCTTTCTGATTTTTCTCCAGTTATCACCAATTCTTGTTTGTCAGATTTAACCAATTCTACATCTATACCATTGTATACTTTTAGTGTAGAAAAATCACCTAAAACTTTCGTAATAGATGTTTGACTATATATTGATATTGATATGAATAATAGTAGAGATACTAATATTTTTTTCATGAATTATATTCTAATTTTATACTCTTTATAGTACTATAAAGACTTATTTTAATTTTTATTGTGACAACTAAAAATTAATCTTCTATTAAATTAAAATCCAAGTGTTTTCTTTCTAAATCCGTTTTCTTAACTTTTACAGTAACCGTATTACCTAATTGGTAAATTTGTTTGGTAGACTGACCAACAATTGCGTATTGCTTTTCATCAAAAATATAATAATCACTTTTTATATCTCTAATTCTTACCATACCTTCACATTTATTTTCTTTTATCTCAACATAAATTCCCCATTCAGTAACACCAGAAATAACAGCTTCAAATTCCATATCTTGATGGTCTTGCATGTATTTAATCTGCATGTATTTAATAGAAGCTCTTTCTGCTTTAGCAGCCAATTCTTCCATTTGAGATGAATGTTTACACTTTTCTTCATATTCATCTGGTTTAGGTGTTGTACCTCCATCTAAATAGTATTGAAGTAAACGATGAGTCATAACATCAGGATAACGTCTAATTGGTGATGTAAAATGCGAATAATAATCAAATGCCAAACCGTAGTGACCAATATTTTGTGTAGTATAAGCAGCTTTACTCATGGTTCTAATTGCCAACGTCTCTACCATATTAGATTCAGCCTTTCCATGAACATCTGCTAACAATTTATTCAAAGATTGCGATGTAGATTCTTTTGTTTCTGTATCAATAGAATATCCAAACTTACTAATTATACCTTGTAGGGCAGCTAATTTATCAATATTTGGCTCGTCATGGGTTCTATATATAAATGTATTTTTACTAGGTTTACCGTTAGAAGTACCAATAAATTCGGCCACTTTTCTATTAGCTAATAACATAAATTCTTCAATCAATTTATTAGCATCTTTAGATTCTTTAAAGAAAACTCCTAATGGATTAGCATCTTCATCTAAATCAAACTTCACTTCTACTCTATCAAAAGAAATTGCACCAGCTTTCATACGTTTTTTACGTAGTTTTTTTGCCAACTCATCCAATTTTAATGTTGCTTCAACTATTTCTGATTTTACCGTATATTCTGCATCAATAATAGAAATATCTGCTGGCATTTCGTATTCATTTACGGTTGATAAACTACAATTTTCTATAATAGATTGCGCTTCTTCATATGCAAATCGTTGATCAGAATACGTTACTGTTCTTCCAAACCATTTATCTATAATTTGTGCTTTCTCATTGATTTCAAACACAGCAGAAAAAGTTAATTTTTCTTCATTTGGCCGTAAGGAACACACACCATTTGATAACATTTCTGGTAACATTGGTACTACCCTATCAACCAAATAAACAGAAGTTGCTCTATCATAAGCTTCATCATCTAAAATTGTTTTTTCTTCTAAGTAATGCGATACATCGGCAATATGAATTCCAATTTCATAATTACCATTTTCTAATTTTGTAAAAGACAAGGCATCATCAAAATCTTTCGCATCTTTAGGATCAATAGTAAACGTTAAATCGCCACGCATATCTCTTCGCTTAGCAATCTCTTCTTTCGTAATTTCTATTGGTAATTTTTTTGCTTCTTCTTCAATTTCTAGTGGAAATTCATATGGCAACCCATATTCTAATAAAATCGAATGAATTTCAGTATCGTGATCCCCTGGTTTTCCTAGAACTGTTGTTATTTTTCCAAATGGATTTTTTGAATTTTGTGGCCAATCTGTAATTGATGCAACTACTTTGTCACCATCTTTTGCACCATTTATTTTATTCTGAGAAATAAAAATATCAGCATACATTTTATTGTCATCAGCAATAACAAAACCAAAATTTTTATTCATTTGTAAAACACCTACAAAATCAGTCTTTGCACGATCTAATACTTCTACAACATCAGCTTCTAACTTTTTACTTCCGCGTTTGTTATAAGTATACACTTTTACTGTGTCTTTATGTAATCCTTTATTTAAGTTGATTGATGGAATAAAAATATCATTGTCGAAGTCTTCTGAAATGAAATAAGCATTACCGTTAGATGTTACATCTAAAGTACCAACATTGTATTTTCTATCTTGATTGATAGCGAATTTACCCCTATCAATTTCTTTAATTTTCTTGTTTGCCGTTAATTCCGCTAATTTCTTTAATACTTGTGTTTTACCATCAGTATCAGAAATTCCCATTTTCGCTGCAATTTGTTTATAATTCTGTGATTTACTAGCATCTTCATTTAATATTCTAAAGATATTTTTAGTTAAATCTTTAATTATTTTACCTTTCTTTTTGTAAAATTTTTTCTTTTTCGACATCTGTCTCTATTTGTTTTATCAGTAGCAAATTACAAATAAATATATAGTAATTCTTATTAAATTAATGTTATGAAATAAGTTTTGTACTTTGCTTCTTTTTATGTGTTAATTGTATATTTTTTATGAATACAAATTGGTTTTTAATTATTAACCCAACATCTGGTAATGGTAAGTCTAAAAAAAATTGGAATAAAATTTCTGAAACTTTAAAAAACCAACATATTCAATTCTCTTTTGCATTTACTGAATACACTTCGCATGAAAGTATACTTGTAAAAAATGCTATAAAAAATGGGTTTACTAAAATAATTTCTGTTGGTGGAGATGGTACATTACATCATGTTGTTAACGGAATAATGTCGCAAACGATAGTAGAATCTAGTGCTATTAAACTTGCTGTAATACCAATTGGTACTGGAAATGATTGGGTAAAAACATATAATATTCCGACAAAGATAGAAAAATCTATCGCAATTATTAAAAAAAACAACTCTATACTTCAAGATATTGGAAAACTAGAAACTGAAAATGACACAATTACCTATTTTAATAACGTAGCAGGAATAGGATATGACGGTTATGTTGTTAACAAGTTAAAAAAATTAAAAAAATTTGGAGGAATAGCTTATTTATTAAGTGGTTTAGCTGGATTGTTATTATATAAAAAAACAGATTTTAAAATTGAATTTAACAATCAAGTCATCCAAACAAATTGTTTGATGACGTTGTTTGGAATTTGTAAATTTTCTGGTGGTGGAATGCAGTTTACAGAAAATGTAAATACAACAGACGGTTTGTTAGATATTACCATTGCAAAAGATTTGCATTTATTTGATTTACTTATAAATCTACCAAAATTATACAACGGTAAAATTGTACATCATAAAAAAGTAGATACGTTTAAAAGTAAAAATATAAAAGTAACTCCAGTTCTAAAGAATAATAAACCTTTTATTCAAGCGGATGGTGAGTTGATATACACAGGATCAGTTTCAGTATCAATTATTCAAAATGCTATTCAAATTATAGTTCCATAGTTTATAAAAGTTAAAAAAAACTTAAATAAAATGTAACAAATGTTAAAATATCTCGTCTTTACTATATAATAAGTATTTATAAGTGAAGCATTTTAACAAAATTATAGCATTGTTCATTATCATATTCATTACAGGTATATTAGTTACCTTAATGAATATAAACACTCCATTAAATACAACTACACCATCAGAAACAGTAGAAGCTAAAAAAGACTCTCTTCAGCTAAACAACAAAACTGTTTAAAACAATCTGATTACTTTTTTCTTTTTAAACTTTATTAAAATTACACTTTACTTAATTTTACAAAGCTTCTTTTTTTTAAACTTTTAAGGTTATTAACATATTATATAATTATAATAAAAACTCTTTTAAAAATTTAAACAAAAATAATGGTTATGATATAGTGTTAATAGCTACAATAAAAAGAATTCATTTTATTTTTATATATCACTTATTAAATACTATTAACATATGCTGAGTTTTATAAATACTTAAAAATCAATAAAATTTTAGAGTTATTAACAATTCTTATGAACAATATTAAACAGGTTTATTTTAATTATTAATTTTTTTAGAATGTAAATAAACAGTTAATTATATGTTGATAAAATGATTTAAAAAACTCATAAAAAAAGTTGTGTATGTAATATATGTTCGAGTATTGTAATAATAATTGAAAGAATCAAATAAAGTTTTAAAAAATTAGCAATACTTCTTAACATTCAGTTAAAACTCTTAATCTACTTGTTTTAAACAGTTTATTAAAAACTCATAAAATATGATTGTTAAAAGCTGTTGATAACCATCAATATGTTTATTTTTGTAGCACATAACTAAATTAAAAACAACATATTATGATTATCGCAATAGGAAACGATCATGCTGGAACAGAATACAAGTTTGAAATCATTAAACAATTAGAAACTGCTGGTCATCAAGTTTTAAATTTTGGAACTGATACAAATGATAGTATGGATTATCCTGATGCAATTCATCCAACAGCAGCTGCTGTAGAATCTGGTAAAGCAGAATTTGGAATTATTTTATGTGGTAGTGGTAATGGAGCTCAAATGACGGCTAATAAACACCAAGGTATTAGAGCTGCTCTTTGTTGGAATAATGAGTTGGTTTCTTTAACACGTCAACATAATAATTCTAATATTTTAACCATTCCTGCTCGTTTTGTTTCTTTACAACAAGCATTGGGTTTTGTAGATATCTTTTTAAATACGGCTTTTGAAGGTGGTCGTCACGGAAATAGGGTAGCTAAAATTTCTTGCTAATAATATGGAGTTTTTAGTTAAAAAATTCAAAGAACTTACTATAGATCAATTGTATGCTATTTTACAATTACGTTCTGAGGTTTTTGTGGTTGAACAAAATTGTGTGTACCAAGATTTAGACTTTAAAGATCAAAAAGCATTGCATATTTTTGGTTTAAAAAATAAAAAAATTGTAGCGTATACACGTATTTTTAAACCAGGAGATTATTTTGAAGAAGCAAGTATTGGTAGAGTAGTAGTAAGCGATACTGAACGTAAGTATGGTTATGGTTACGATTTAATGAAGGCTTCTATAACTGCTGTTCAACAGGAATTTAATACCGTAAAAATTACCATTTCTGCACAAGTGTATCTGACAAAATTTTACAATTCTTTAGACTTTAAAAAAGTAGGCGAGGAGTATTTAGAAGATGGTATTCCGCATATAGAAATGATAAGAAATTAGTTTAATTTTTTTACTTCTTTTACCTCACCAAGCATTAAATTATCTAATAAGATAGTTCCTATTCTAACTCGTATCAACCGTAAAGTAGGAAAACCAACCGCTGAAGTCATTTTACGTACTTGTCTAAATTTTCCTTCATTAATTATGATAGAAATCCAACTTGTTGGTCCATGTCTTTCATCACGAATTTTCTGAGTTCTATTTGGAAAATTTGGAGGAGTAATTAATGTAGCTTTACATGGTTTTGTAGTATATTTTTTTCCTTCAAAACCAATTTCGATACCATTTTTTAATTGCTCTATTTCTTGTTGTGTAATAATTCCATCCACTTGAACATAATATTCTTTTTCTACTTTTTTACTTCTTATGTATTCACTTATTTTTCCATCTGTTGTTAATAACAACAAGCCTTCTGAGTTTACATCTAACCGCCCAATTGCCATGGTTCCTTCTGGAAAATCATACAATTCACCCAACATTTTTTTCTTTCTTTTTGTTTGATTGTTGATAAACTGAGAAAGATATCCGTAAGGTTTGTGTACTAAAAAATGTTGATGTGTTTTCATAAATTATTGTACCTCTATTTTTACAGAAAACACTTCTTTACCACTACTAATTCTCATGTTTTTATCTGTGTATTTATGATCTTTTAAAGAAGGGTATTGTGTAATTGGTTCTATACAAAGCATGTTAGAAACCTCTGTCCATAACATAAAATTATTGAAGCCTTTTGTAGTGATTTTAAGATTGTTTTTATCAGCATTGTGTAATGTCAACTCGGTACAGTTTAATAAAGGAAAAGCATCTGCACCAATGGTTAAAATTTCTTTTAATGTAACTCTTTTATTTTTTACTTCAATTGTTTCTGTACCCAATCCAGATAAATTAAAAGCAGGATGGTAACCCAACATAAATGGCATTCCTGCTTCTGATACAAATTCAAATTCTACCTCCAAAGAGTTATCTGTTAATGAAAAATATTTTTTAAAAGAGAAATCATATTTCCAATACACATGCTCTTTAGTTGACTTTTTAGGGTACTTTCTATTTTTTAATAAAGTGTTTTTATTATATTTTTTAATAAATACCGCTTTATTATTTGAATTACTCTCTTGTTGATATGAAATTTCTCGAAGTAATCCATGTTGATCTAAAACGGCTTCTTTTTCATTTTCTAATATGAGATACTTATTTTTTATAGTTGGTCCAATTACCGGAAACATTTCTGTATCAGAATTATTCCAACCTAAACTTCCTTTTTGATGAATGTATTCTTTGCCTTCTTTTTGGTAACTAATTAACTCTCCATTATCTATTTTTACAATTGATTTTTGGTCATCACTAGTCAATAAAATAATTTTCTCCATAATTTTTTAAAAGTAGAAAAAAAATCAAAATAAAAGAGATGTTTTTGTAACTTAGTCGCACTTATTTTATAAAATTTTTAGCAGAAAGTATATGTCAGCAGATAAAGAAAAACAAGCAAAATTAAAAGCATTACAACTTACCTTAGATAAAATGGATAAAACCTATGGAAAAGGAGCTGTAATGAAAATGGGCGATGTCGCTGTAGAAGATGTAGAAGCAATATCTACAGGATCGTTAGGATTAGATTTGGCTTTAGGTGTAGGAGGATATCCAAGAGGAAGAGTTATCGAAATTTATGGACCAGAATCATCTGGAAAAACAACCTTAACTATTCATGCCATTGCAGAAGCTCAAAAAGCTGGAGGAATAGCAGCATTTATAGATGCAGAACACGCTTTTGATCGTTTTTATGCAGAGAGTTTAGGTGTAGATATTGATAATTTAATTATTTCTCAACCAGATTACGGAGAGCAAGCTTTAGAAATTGCTGACAATTTAATTAGCTCTGGTGCCATTGATATTTTAGTAGTTGATTCTGTAGCAGCATTAACCCCTAAATCAGAAATTGAAGGAGAAATGGGAGACTCTAAAATGGGACTTCATGCACGTTTAATGTCGCAAGCTTTACGTAAACTAACCGGTACAATTAGTAAAACAAAATGTACAGTGATTTTTATCAATCAATTGCGTGAAAAAATTGGTGTAATGTTTGGTAATCCTGAAACAACAACTGGTGGAAACGCCTTAAAGTTTTATGCTTCTGTACGTTTAGATATTAGAAGAAGAACGCAAATTAAAGATGGAGATCGTGTTATTGGAAATAGCACAAAGGTTAAAGTTGTTAAAAATAAAGTGGCACCACCGTTTCAAATTGCAGAGTTTGATATTATGTACGGAAAAGGAATTTCTAAAGTTGGAGAGATCTTAGATATTGGTGTTGAATTAGGAATTGTTAAGAAAAGCGGTTCTTGGTTTAGTTATGGAGATACTAAATTAGGACAAGGAAGAGACTCTGTAAAAGGATTGATAAAAGACAACCCAGAATTGGCTGAAGAACTAGAAACAAAGATTAAAGAAGCTATAGACAATCAAGATTAAGTATTTTTAAAAGTTCTACTTAATTAAAAAGCTGTTTCGTTAATTCGAAACAGCTTTTTTGTATATTTATTTTATGAAAATACAAGTTTCTAGCGCTATTAAATTGCAAAAAATAACATTGAATGATCAAGGTAGGTTGTACAATCTAATGAAAGAAATTTATATTCCAGCTTATCATCATTTATGGGAAGATGGAGGCGAATGGTATTTAGATACGTTATATTCTAAAGAGAATTTAAAGAAAGAGCTACTAGAAAAAAAACAAGAGTATTATTTTGTTTTATATGACAATGAGATTATTGGAATTTTCCGCATTTTACTTGAATCTCCTTTAGATATTTTCCCTCAAAAGAAAGCTCTTATGTTACAGCGTATTTATTTACATCATAATACTCACGGAAAAGGTATTGCAAAGCAATTACTCGATTGGTTGGAAAATTTATCTAAAGAAAGTAACCACGATATTATATGGTTAAAAGCAATGGATACACAAAAACAAGCCTTGCGTTTTTATATAAAAAGAGGATTTATTAAAGCTAAAAATACATCTTTAAGCTTTCCTTTATTATTTAAAGACTTAAGAGGAATGTATATTATGTATAAAGATGTGGTTTAATAGCTGTATTTACAGAACATTCAGTTTAAAAGAATTAATTCCTTTCAATCTACACGCTTGTGTTAGAAAAAGGAGTCAAGTTTATAAAAATATTAGCCTTTAAATATTGGAGTTTGAATTAATAATCGTTCAATCTCTTTAACAACTTCTAACCTATTATTCGAAATGAACTCATAGTATAAATTATCCCAATCACCATCATAATTAATTTCTTTGGTTTTTGGGTGTATAATTTCTGTTATATTAATTACACGTAAATAGTAATGCCCATTTTCATCATTTTCTGGTTTCCAATCTAAATTAATTGCTCTTTTTCTGTGTTTATTATGTAAATGTAGTAAAGAACTAGAATCAAAGTAGGTCATCATTTCTTCAGATGGATCTACTTCATAAAATTGATTCCATTCAACTTCCCATCCAGAGATAATTCGTAAAGGTTGTAGATCAATTTCCTCCATAAATTAAACCCCTGTACTTCCAAAACCACCTGTACCACGTTCTGTTACGCTTAAAACGGAAACTTCTTGCCAGTTTACACGTTCGTGTTTAGCTATGATTAATTGTGCAATACGCTCTCCATCATTAACGATAAATTCCTCGTTAGAAAGGTTTACTAAAATTACACCAATTTCTCCTCTATAATCTGCATCGACAGTTCCTGGAGAGTTTAAAACAGTGATTCCTTTCTTTGCAGCCAATCCACTTCTTGGCCTTACTTGTGCTTCAAAGCCAACGGGTAAAGCAATAAATAAACCGGTTTTAATAATTGCTCTTTCTAAAGGTTTTAAGACCATAGATTCGTTGATATTGGCACGTAAATCCATTCCTGCAGATCCTTCTGTTTCGTAATTTGGAGTTGCGTGTTTTGATTTATTAATGATTTGAACATTCATAAGTTATCGTTTCAAAAGTTGTTTAATTGTTGTTTTTTCTGTGAAATAAATCAAGCCAAAGTACCCTATAATAGTGAGTATAGAAAACAAATGGTTTCCTCTAAATAACAAGAATGAGATTCCACAAAAGAGTATTGATAAAAAGAGATATAACCCTACTTTTTTAAGTTGATACGGAACAGGGTATTGTTTCTTACCGATAAAATAAGAAATAATCATCATAAACCCGTAAGTGATTAATGTTGCCCAAGCAGATGCTATAAACCCAATTTTCGGAATCATAATTAAATTAAAAGCAATGGTTATTATGGCTCCTAAAATAGAAAAGTACATTCCGTATTTTGTCTTATCTGTTAGTTTATACCAAACAGAAAGGTTGTTATAAATCCCTAAAAATAAGTTTGCTAATAAGATGATTGGTACAATCTGTAAGGCTTCAAAATATTCAGGTTTTCCAAGTAAAACCTTGGCAAATAAATCTATAAAGACTACCACAACAATCATAAAGAAGCTCCCTAGAATTGTAAACCAAGTTAAAATCTTAGCATAGGTTTCTTTGGCGTTTTTTTTATCAGCATGATTAAAGAAAAAAGGTTCTGCGCCCAATCTAAATGCCATAATGTACAAGGTCATAAACACGCCTAATTTATAACAAGCAGCATAAATTCCCATTTGTTCATTACCAATCAAATCTCCTAATAAAAGCTTGTCTAAATTTTCATTTGTAACAAAAGCTAAACTCCCAATCATTATAGGTAAACTATAGCTTAACATTTTTTTTAATAGTTGAAAATCAAAAGAGATTTTAAAGCGAAAAACCATTGGAAATAACAGCAAGAATGATGTTAAACTAGCAACAGTTCCAGCAACAAAAATGTGAATTACTTTTGGGTTCGAATTGTAATAACTTACAAGAAACTCCGGTAAAGAAATATGTTGCTCAATTGCATACGGAACAAACCATAAAAAGAGGACATTTAAGAAGGCAAAAACAAGAACATTAAGTAGCTTGTATTGTGTAAAACGTTTCGATTTATTAGTAACTCTTAAGTATGAATACGGAATTACAACCAAGGTGTCTAAAGTGATTGTCCATACCAAAAGTTTAAAAAAGAGTGGATTTGAAAAACCAAAAAACAAGGAGATATTAGCACTAAAAAAGAGCATGAAACCGAGAAAAAGTAAGGTTGTAATAAATAAACTAATAAATGAAGTTGAAACGATTTTTCCCTTGTCTTTTTCTTTCGAAAAAAATCGAAAAAAAGCAGTTTCCATTCCGTAGGTTAACAGCGCATTAAAATAAGCAGCATACACATAATAATCTGTGTTTATTGCATATTTATCTGCGGCCAAAGTAGAGGTGTGTAGTTTTACTAAAAAGATATTTATTGCGCGAGGCAAAACAGCTGCAATACCGTAAATTATAGTGTCTTTAAAAAAATGTTTTAATGTACTCAAAAGAAAGTTATCTGTTCAAACGCAATCGAAAATTTGTTATACCTCAAGTAAATTACGTTTTTTATTTTTTTATATTATTAAAGGCGACACTCTATAAAGAGTCTCTACAAATATAATAATTAGCGCTTGTATTATGCATTAGAAGTTAGTTTTCTTACTTTTGGCCTTACAAACAGAAGAAAAATGGGTAAAAGTCATAAAATAGCAGTTATTGGTGGTGGAAGTTGGGCAACGGCAATTGTAAAAATGTTGTCAGAGAATTTAGAAACTGTTGGCTGGTATATGAGAAGCATATATGCTATAGAGCATATTAAAAGAAATAAACACAACCCTAATTATTTAAGCTCTGCAGAGTTACACCCAGAACAATTGGATTTATCGGATGACATCAATGCTATTGTAGAAAATTATGAGATACTAATCTTTGCAATTCCGTCTGCTTTTGTAAATACAGAGTTAAAAAAATTAACAGCTTCTTTAGAAAACAAAATTATTTTTTCTGCAATTAAAGGAATTGTTCCAGAAACAGGTTTAATTGTTGGGGAACACTTTAACGAAACATATAATATTCCGTTAGAAAACATAGGAGTTATTACTGGCCCTTGTCACGCAGAAGAGGTAGCGATGGAGCGTTTATCGTATTTAACAATTGCTTGTCAAGATCAAGAAAAAGCAAAAATGTTGAGTACTTACATTACGAGTCGATATATTAAAACCAAAATTTCTGATGATATTATAGGTACAGAATACGCAGCAATGTTAAAAAACATTTATGCTATTGCTGCAGGAATTGCACATGGGTTGGGTTATGGAGATAATTTTCAATCTGTTTTAATGAGTAATGCGATTCGTGAAATGAAGCGTTTTATTAAAAAAGTGCATAAAATGAAACGTAATATTAACAACTCGGCGTATTTGGGTGATTTATTAGTAACAGGGTATTCTACTTTTAGTAGAAACAGAATGTTTGGTAACATGATTGGTAAAGGCTATACTGTAAAATCTGCTCAAATGGAAATGAGTATGGTAGCAGAAGGATATTATGCAACAAAAAGTGCTTTTGAAATTAAAGAGAGAAACGAAGCAAACACACCAATTATTAATGCCGTTTTTAACGTTTTATATAATGGTAAAGAAGCAAAAGACCAGTTTGAAAAACTAACACACAAGCTGAATTAGTTGTTTGTTTTACATTTAATAACGTATACCTTTTCTTTTTTAGGTTAGTTTATATATCTAACTAATCGATTGCTTCAGACAACAAATATTGTTCTTTAAACAGTCCTTTATTCAAAGAGTTTAAAGCAGCAACTTTATCGTTTGTTTTTACTAATAATGATGTATTATAATTACTTCCTCCGTATGATATCATTCGAATCGGAATCCCTTTTAAAGCATTAAAAACGTTGGCACTAATTCCTTCTTTTTGTTGAGAAAAATCACCAGCAACACATACAATACTTAAATCAGAATCAATTTCTACCTTTCCAAAAGGCTCTAATTCAGAAATAATTTCTGCAATATAAGAAATATCATCTATAGTTAAAGACACAGCAACCTCAGAAGTTGTAATCATGTCTATTGGTGTTTGATATTTCTCAAAGACCTCAAAAACTTTCTTTAAAAATCCATAGGCCAGCAGCATTCTGTATGATTTTATTTTAATAGCCGTAATTCCGTCTTTAGCAGCAATAGCTGTCACGCCATTATTAACGGTTTTGTTTTTAATAATCGTTCCTTTTAGCGCTGGTTTGAATGTGTTTTTTAATAAAACAGGAATGTTATTCTCTTTTGCGGGGATTAAACTCTGCGGGTGTAATATTTTTGCACCAAAATAAGCTAGTTCTGCAGCTTCATCAAAAGAGATTTCTTCTATAGAAAAGGTATTATCAACAAACCTAGGGTCGTTGTTGTGCATTCCGTCAATATCAGTCCAGATTTGTACTTCGTTTGCTTGCATTGCGGCACCAATTAATGAAGCTGTATAATCGCTTCCACCACGTTGTAAATTGTCAATTTCCCCTTTCGGATTTGTGCAAATAAAACCTTGCGTAATCCATAAGTCTTGTGTTAAGTTAGAATTTAAAAGAGGACGTAATTGTTTTGAAATATAATCAACTCTAGGTTCTTCTTTTTCATCAATATGTATAAAATCTAGTGCTGATATTAATGAAGATGAAATGTTACTTTCCTCTAAGTATAATTGCATTAAATTGGTTGATAAAATTTCACCTTGGGCTACAATAATTTTATTCAAATCATTTTTGTCAGCACTTTGGATTAATGATTGTAAACCATTAAACTTCGTTGCTAAAAAATTTCTAGATTTTTCTTTATAAGGTACTGAAGTATATAAATTGTTGATTAAATTTAAATATGAATTGTGTAATTGATGTACACACAACAAAGCATCATCTTTTAACTCAGCTTGCATATGATTACAAATTTCTACCAAAGCATTTGTTGTACCAGAAACTGCAGACAACACAACTATTTTTAACCCCTTGGTTTCTGTAATAATTTTGGCAACCTTTTGAATGCTTTCCGCAGTACCCACAGAAGTTCCTCCAAATTTTAAAACAATCATTTCTATAAATTTTAAGCAAAAAAACAACGAAACAGCCAGAAGTACAATTTTATTTAATATTTTTACATATTATAACAGTGTGTTTAAATTTAAACAATTATGAAAACGATTCAAGAAGCAGTAGAAAGTACGATTAGAAAAACCCCTTTTATTGAAGAGGCTTTGAATGAAAAATTAATCAATGTTTCTTCTTTGGCAAGAGTCATTTTACCAGAAGTTTCTAAATTGGTAAAAAAGGACATAAAAATTGGCGCTGTTATGATGGCCATCAATCGTTTGTCTCCTGCAAGCGAATTACGTATTCGTAAAAATATTAAAAAGCTAGCAATCAACCTTGGTGACTTTATTGTACGTTCAGATTTGTGCGATTTTACTTTTAAAAATACACCTTCATTATTAAAAGAAATTTCTAAAATTTTAAGTAAATCTGCAGATAGCAATGATTACTTTTTAACGGTTTCTCAAGGTATTTTTGAAACAAATATTGTAACAAGTAAGAATCTTCGAAAATATGTTGAAGAAATATTTATCAAAGAAACATTGATTCACAGTGTTTTAGAATTAGCCTCCATTACAATTAAATTACCGAAAGAAAATTTAGAGCAATCAGGTGTTTATTATTTCATTCTAAAACAATTGGCCTGGGCAAATATTCCATTGCAAGAAGTGATTTCTACAACGCATGAAATGACTATAGTTGTAAAGGAAGAAGATGTGAATGAAACCTTCGCAATTCTAATGGATTTAAAGCTGAATTAAGACTTTAAAGTATGAGTAAAAAAGATCCATACGCTGCATTACGAATTAAAGAATTCAATATTTTTCTATTGGTACGTTTTGCATTGGTATTTGGTTGGTCAATGCAATTTATTATTATTGAATGGCAAGTTTATAGCATTACAAAGAACCCATTATCTCTAGGAATTATTGGTTTGATGGAAGTAATTCCGGCGGTTTCAATGGCGCTTTTTGCAGGTCATATTGTTGATCAAAAAGAGAAGCGAAATTTATTAGCTATTTGTACTGCTGCGTTTTCTTTGATCAGCTTAGGCCTATTTTTCTTAACCTTGCCTTCATTTATAGTAGGTTGGCCAACTGATGCTGTTTTATATGCTATTTATATTTTGGTTTTTTTTGGTGGATTTTTACGCTCATTCTTTGGCCCCACTATTTTCTCGTTAATAGCTTTAATTGTTCCTAAAAAATTATATCCCAATGCAGCAACATGGAGTAGTTCTACTTGGCAAATGGCTTCTGTTTTAGGACCTGCTTTTGCAGGGTTTTCGATCCATTGGATTGGTGTGCACTGGTCTTTATGTATTGTTTTTTCATTGGTATTACTTTCCTTTTCGTTGGTGTTTTTTATTAAGAAGAAACCTATTTTAAATCCAAAAATTGGAGAACCTATATTGCAAAGTTTAAAAGAAGGCGTACAATTTGTGTATAAAACCAAAGCAATTTTTGGAGCTATCACCTTAGATATGGTTTCTGTTTTATTTGGAGGCGCAGTGGCTTTATTACCAATTTATGCACAAGATATTTTAAAGGTAGGTCCAGAAGGTTTTGGAGCTTTAAGGGCAGCTCCTGCAGTTGGTGCTTTTTTAACCATGCTAATAACAGCTTATATTCCGATAAGTAAAAACGCAGGAATGAAATTATTAGCAGCAATTTTTGGATTTGGAATCTGTATCATCGTATTTGGATTGTCATCAGTATTTTGGATTTCTATAGTTGCGTTATTCTTTAGTGGAGTTACTGATGGCGTTTCTATGGTAATTAGGCAAACGATATTGCAATTAAAAACCCCTGATCACATGAGAGGAAGAGTGGCGTCTGTAAACTCAATGTTTGTTGGATCTTCAAATGAATTAGGTGCTTTTGAAAGTGGATTGACAGCCAAACTAATGGGAACAATTACAGCCGTTGTTTTTGGCGGAACAATGACCTTGATAACCGTAGTAACAACAGGAATCGTTTCACCATCATTTAGAGCATTAGATTTAACGAAAGATTTAGAAGAACACGAAAAAGAATAAAGTGAGCTTAATTAAAAGTTGTAGCTAACTGTAATTTTTCTTCTAACTCTCTTTGATGTTTATTAGTTGTTCTCTCATCCCAATCAAAATAATTTTTAAGTTCGCTTAAAACGAGATTTTTATAAGTCTCTACACTTGGTTTGTCAAAAAATAAACGACCAGTTCTACGCATAAAAAAATCGGTTGGAGAACTAACCATTTCATAATGTACGGTAAACCATAATTCTGCTTTTATCATTTTTTCTTGCTGATTTTCATCGATTAACTCATCAAACCTTTTCAAAATATGATCCGTTTGTTTTCCGTAATTATAAACTAAATGCTGCGCATCTTTTTCAGAGAGAGCTACTTTAGAGATTCTATTGTATATGGCATCTGTATAACTTTTTACCTCGCTATAATCATTAAATGGACCGCCAGATAAAAGAATCCCTTCTGTTTTAACTGCGTCAAATTCAACATCAAAACGTCTCGAATATTTTTTTGTGACTAGATCAACAATTCGTTCGGCCATTTTACGGTAACCGGTTAATTTTCCTCCTGCAATAGAAATTAATTCTGTATCAGAAACAAACAACTCGTCTTTACGAGATAACTCCGAAACAGATTTTCCTTCTTCATGAATTAAAGGACGCAATCCAGCCCAAGAAGATTGAATATCATTTAAGGTTAGATGAATGTCTGGAAACATATTATTTACGGCAGAAATTAGATAGGTAGCGTCTACTAAATTTGTTTCAACGGCGTCTTTATCTTGCTGGAAATTGGTGTCTGTAGTTCCGAAGTATGTTACTTTTCCTCTTGGGATTGCAAACATCATTCTGCCATCAGGAACATCAAAATACACAGATTGTTTTATGGGTAATTTTTCATGACAAACCACTAAATGAACTCCTTTTGTTAAGTGTAATCGTTTCCCCGTTTTAGAGTTGTTTTTTTGTCGAATTTCATCAACCCAAGGACCACAGGCATTTACAGTATATTTAGATTTTATCGAGTAGGATTCCCCTGTAAATTGATCTTTCACTTGAACACCTGCAACTCTATCTTCATGATATAAAAACTCAGATGCTTTGGTATAATTAATTGACAAAGCGCCATAGTTATTAGCAGTTTTTAAAACTTCGAGAGTCAGTCTTGCATCGTCTGTTCTGTATTCTGCATAATAACCAGCACCTTTTAAAATGCTTTTTGGAAGAAGAGGTTCTTTTTCTAATGCTTCTTTTTCATCAAGCATTTTACGCTTGTCATCACCTTCAACTTTTGCTAAAATATCATAAACTTTTAAACCAATAGAAGTCAACCAAGAGCCATAAGAACCACCTTCTATTAAAGGTAAAATCATCTTTTCGGGCAACACTAAATGCGGTGCTAGTTTGTGTACAATTGCACGTTCTGTACCTACTTCTTTTACCAACCAAAAATCAAATTGTTTTAAGTAACGTAATCCTCCATGTATTAGTTTTGTTGATTTACTACTTGTGCCAGATGCAAAGTCATTTTTTTCAATCAACGCTACTTTCATTCCTCTAGAAGCAGCGTCTAATGCAATTCCAGCACCAGTAATTCCGCCACCAATAATCAAGAGATCAAACGTTGTGTTTTGTAGCTCTTGAATGCTATTTTCTCTGTTGTAATATGAAAAGTTATACATGTTTTTTTCTTTTACCAAATTAAAAACTGTTACTCTAAAATATTCGTTGGTAATCCATCAATACTTGTTTGGTTTTTTTCTTTCCAATATTCTTGAACGCCATTATCACCAATATCCTCGGCCCAATTATTTAGTTGATTTCGTTCACCTGTATATTCATAAAAAGGAATTGACATTCCGCATGAAGTTTGCACACTTTCTATACTAATATCAAAAATTTGACGGGCTCCAGGAATGGTTTGAAATTGAGTAATTAATTCACCCCACTCTTCATCTTTTGGTTTGATTTCTTTAGCTGTTCCGTATATACGAACAATGTTTGGAGCACCTTTAAAAGCACAAAACATAATTGTAATTCTATTGTCATTTATTAGGTGAGCCGCTGTTTCGTTACCGCTTCCTGTTACGCTTAACCATTGTACATTTTTTTCTGAAGCAACACGAAAACTATCCATGCCTTTCGGAGATAAATTAATGCGTCCATCTTTTGGTGCAGTTGCAACAAAGAACATTTTTTGTGCTTCAATAAATTTTTGAACTCTACTTGTAATTTTATCGTTGAATTTTGCCATGTTTTTATAAATTATTTTCCCAACTCATTGATCTTTCAACAGCTTTTTGCCATTTTTTATACAATCTATCTCTTTTCTCTTTAGTAAAATTAGGAGTAAATTTTTGTGCAACTTTCCGATGCGTTATTATTTCTGATTGACTCCACAATCCAATTTCAATTCCGGCTAAATAAGCAGCACCCATTACCGTTGTTTCAGTAATTTCTGGACGTTCAACATTGGTATTTAATATATCTGCCTGAAACTGCATCAGTAAATCATTAGCACAAGCCCCTCCATCTACGTTTAGAGAGGTTAATGGTGTTTCTGCGTCTTGTTGCATCGCATTCAATATATCTTTTGTTTGATACGCCAATGATTGTAATGTGGCTTTTATCAAATGATTTTTACCAGTGTCTCTAGTCAATCCAAAAATTGCTCCACGAGCATACATATCCCAATAAGGAGCTCCTAATCCAGCAAAGGCAGGAACTACATATACAGGATTTTCATCAGGAACTTCTTTTGCGAAAATTTCACTTTCTTTTGCGGTTTTTATAATTTGTAATCCATCTCGAAGCCATTGTATTGCTGCTCCAGCAATAAAGACACTTCCTTCTAATGCGTAGTATATTTTGTTGTCAATTCCCCAAGCAATTGTGGTTAATAAACCGTGCGTAGAATATTGTAATTCTGTTCCTGTATTTAACAACATAAAGCAACCAGTGCCATAGGTATTTTTAGCACTTCCTTTTTCAAAACAAGTTTGCCCAAATAAGGCCGCTTGTTGATCTCCTGCAATTCCTGCAATCGGAATTGTAGTTCCGTCCAATACAAGGTTTCCAAAATGATAAGAAGAGGGATTAACTTTTGGTAACATTGATTTTGGAATATTCAATTCATGTAATAAAGTATCATCCCAGCACAAGTTTTTAATATCAAATAGCATCGTTCTAGAAGCATTGCTATAATCTGTCGCATGAATTTTTTTATCAGTTAAATTCCATAACAACCACGAGTCTATGGTTCCGAATAATAAATTACCTACTTCAGCTTCTTTTCTAGCTCCGTCTACATTATTTAAAACCCAATTGATTTTTGTTCCAGAAAAATAGGAGTCAATCACCAAACCTGTAGTTTGTTTTACATGATTTTCTAGGCCTTTTTGTTTCAGCTGTTCACAAATAGAACTTGTTCTTGTGTCTTGCCAAACAATTGCATTATAGACAGGTTTTCCTGTGTGTTTATTCCAAATAACCGTTGTTTCACGTTGATTTGTAATGCCAATTCCTACAATTTCAGATGTAGGTATGTTGGCTTTTTTAATGACTTTTTTTAGTGTAGAAAGTTGGCTTTCTAATATTTCTAATGGATCGTGTTCTACCCAACCAGGTTGTGGAAAAATCTGTTCAAATTCTTGTTGTTCAATAGCAATAATAGCCCCTTTTTTATCAACTAAAACGGCACGAGAACTCGTTGTTCCTTGATCTAAAGCAAGAATATATTTTGGGTTCATATGGAATAAAAAATAAGTACTAGCAATGTACAAAAATTCAGCTTTCATGTTTTGGATTAATTACTATCTTTAAAAAAATTAAACAAACGTTTTATGGAGTATGGTTTCCTTTCGGTAATTCCGCCAATTGTTGCAATTATTTTAGCATTAAGAACAAAGCAGGTGTACATTGCATTACTATTTGGAATTTGGTTTTCTTGGTTGATTATTAAAGGATGGAATCCATTAGAGGGAACCTTGGCGATGATTGAAGGAATGGTAGATGTTTTTCAAGACAAGGGAAGCACAAGAACCATCATGTTTAGTGCATTGGTAGGCGCTTTGTTGATTTTTATTCAGTTTTCTAGAGGTGTTGAGGGTTTTATCAATATTCTGAATAAGTTAATTGTAAAAGTTGAAAAAAAACAAGCTGGCTATAGCAGAGTTATGGTTCAGGTGTTGGCGCTGATAACTGGTTTGTTATTATTTGTAGAAACCAGTATAAGCTCTTTAACTGTTGGAACTTTATACAGACCCGTTTTTGATAAATTAAAAATACCAAGAGAGAAACTAGCCTATATTGCAGATTCAAGTTCTGCTCCTGCGTCTATATTAATTCCCTTTAATGCATGGGGGGCTTTTATAATGGGCTTGTTATTAACCCAAGGAATAGATCAACCTTTTTCGGTAATGATAGCCTCTATCAAATACAATTTTTACCCAATACTAGCCATTGCAATTGTGTTTATCGTAATTCTTACCAAGAAAGATTGGGGGCCAATGAAAAAGGCTGAAAAAAGAACCAAAGACACTGGGCTATTAATGAACGAAGGTTCAATGCCAATGGTTTCTGATGCAGTAACTTCATTTCCGCCAAAAGAAGGAATAGAAGCAAAAGCATATAATATGATTGTTCCGTTATTAGTCATGGTTTGTATGATGCCTATCAATTTAATTTTTACAGGGTGGAATAGTGTAGAATCATCAACTTCGGTTTTCAATCATGCTTCACAAGCAATCGGACAAGGATCAGGATCATCCTCAGTTTTATATGCGGTAATTACCTCTTTATTGATTGCAATGATTATGTATTTTATTCAGGGAATTATGAAGCCCAAAGAAGCAGTAGATTTAACCTTAAAGGGAATAAGCGAGTTAATGCCATTGGCTTTATTAATGTTATTGGCTTTTGCAATAGGAAACGCCTGTAAAGAGTTAGAAACAGGTATTTATGTGGCCAATGCAACTAAAGATTGGTTGTCTCCAGAGTTATTACCTGCTGTTGTCTTTTTAATTAGTTCATTTATTGCTTTTTCAACAGGAACTTCTTGGGGAACCTTTGCAATTATGATGGCAATTTCAATTCCGATGGCCAATATTCATGGAGCAGATATTACAATTGTTGTGGCAGCGACCTTAGGTGGAGGGATTTTTGGAGATCATTGTTCGCCAATATCAGATACGTCTATTATTTCGTCTATGGCATCTGCAAGTGATCATATAGACCATGTAAAAACACAAATGCCTTATGCCTTAATTGGTGGTGTAATTACAGTATTGATGTATTTAGCAATTGGGTTTATGGGATAATAATTAAATGAATATTCTAAAAGCATTTATTTTAACGATTCTATATTGTGTTTTTTTAAACATCATTTCGTTATGGATATTAGTTATACCTGCTGAATTAGAATATTTATTTGTTCTTAAATATCAACATTTTATCACTTCTATAATTATGCTATTTTCTGTGTATATTTTATTTAGTGTACTTAAAAGAGTTGATTTATTAGAGCGCATAAGAACAGAAAACAAATTTTACATTATACCAGTTGTTATGGGAATTGTGTTTGTTTTTTTACAACCGTTTTTAAAAGTTATATATTATCAAAAAGTACCAGAGGGTTTTTTCCTACTTAAATTCTCATTAGAAAAATTAAGCAACTTATCTGTTCTAACATCAATATTAATTGTGCCTATAACAGAAGAATTATTTTTTAGAAGCTATCTTCAAAGAGAATTAACAAAAGTATACAAACCTTTTATAGCAATTTTTCTAGCTAGTTTTCTGTTTGCTTCGATACATGTTCCAATAATTTTTTTATTCTTGGAGTTTTCTGAATTTAATATGAGTCAAGCATATATTGCTTTATTTGGAGGTTTGATAAGTGGAGTAATGCTTTATAAATCAAAATCAATTGGGCCTTCAATAATTTTTCACATAACTTGGAATTTAACTACCTGGGTTATGGTTTAAGTAATTGGGTTACTCGTAACTCCCTTGAAAAAATGATACCAGTCTATGGGCGAATGACAAAATTTAATCCGCTAAAATTCCACGTTTTTTCAACTCAGAAATCATGCGTAATGCACCTTCATTAACGGTGTCTTTTTCGAAGATAAATGTTTTTTCTTGCAAGGTATTTCCTTCAAAGAAAGTAACATGAAAACGATTGTGTAGTTTGAACAATTCAGGTTGAATAAACTCTACTTTGGCAAATGAATTTGCAGGAAGTTTGTCTAATTTTTTACGCAATAAAGACGTTGTCTTTGTATCGTTGAATCCTTGAGAAACAATCAAAACCTGTTCTAAATCAATGTCTTTTTTATTGATGATGTAAATGTTCCAATCGTCTGTTTTATACACATCATTGAACTCATATACAACTGCGATTTCTACATTGGTAACTTCCGGAATTTTAATGTCTTTTTTCATGAGTTTATTGTGAATAAGGTAACAAAGAAGCAAAGTTTTAGAGTTACAAATTATAAAACATAAAATTTTAATTTACGTGAAGTACTTTGCAGCTTTGTAACTAGTTATAATACCGACTTAAACTGCTCTAAAAAACGTTTGTCATTTTCGTAAAACATTCTAATATCAGGAATTTGATATAACAACATCGCAATACGCTCTATTCCCATTCCGAATGCATATCCAGAATATTTTGTAGGATCGATGTTTGCGTTTTTCAATACATTAGGGTCTACCATTCCACATCCCATAATTTCTAACCAACCAGTTCCTTTGGTAATTCTGTAATCGGTTTCCGTTTCCAACCCCCAGTATATATCTACTTCTGCACTTGGCTCAGTAAATGGGAAATAAGATGGACGTAAACGAATCTTAGATTTCCCAAACATTTCTTTGGTAAAATACAATAAGGTTTGTTTTAAATCAGCAAATGAAACATCAGTATCTATATACAGACCTTCTACTTGATGGAAAATACAATGTGCTCTTGAAGAAATGTCTTCGTTTCTAAAAACACGTCCTGGAGAAATTGTTCTAATAGGAGGTTTATTTTCTTCCATATAACGAACCTGAACAGAAGATGTATGTGTTCTTAGTAAAGTGTCTGGATTTTTATCAATAAAAAATGTATCCTGCATATCTCTTGCCGGATGGTATTCTGGTAAGTTTAAAGCTGTAAAGTTATGCCAGTCATCTTCAATTTCTGGACCTTCAGAAACGGTAAAACCAATTCTATTGAAAACTTCAATAATTTGATTCTTTACCAAAGATATTGGATGACGAGAACCCAATTCGATTGGTTCAGAAGGACGTGTTAAATCTCCATAAAAACTTTTATGTTCAGTAGAACTCTCTAAAGTTTCGTTTAGTTCAACGACTTTTCCCTCAGCCGATTTTTTTAAATTATTTAAAGCGGCTCCAAAATCTTTACGCATTGCTGCATCCACATTTTTAAACTCAGCAAATAATCCTTTTAACAAGCCTTTACTTCCTAAATATTTTATTCTGAAAGCTTCCACTTCTTCCTTAGAAGTTGCGTTAAAAGCTTTTACATCGCCAATCAGTTCTTTTACTTTATCTAACATCTTATTTGTTCTGAATAAATAGGTTGCAAATTTATGCTTTTTATATCAATTAATCTGTAGGTTTTACAAAGAGTTAACGACTATAAAAATCGACTTTACGAAATCGATTGAGAAAAAAGAAAAAGGAGGTAAAATAATAATCATTTTTAAATTTAAAGAATTGGAAATTAGTTATATTTGCCCCATTAAATTACTAAACACATAAAAAAATAGATTTAAATTATGGAATCTAAAATAAATACTTTTATGGATTACGTTGCAGAGCGTAATTCTAATGAACCAGAATTTTTACAAGCTGTTCACGAAGTGGCAGAAACTGTAATTCCATTTATTGAAAACAATCCTAAATATCAGGACAAAAAATTGTTAGAAAGAATGGTTGAGCCAGAAAGAACTTTAATGTTTAGAGTTCCTTGGGTAGATGATAGTGGTGAAACACAAGTTAACAGAGGTTATAGAGTTGAGTTTAACTCGGCAATTGGACCTTACAAAGGAGGGTTACGTTTTCACCCTTCTGTAAATTTATCAATCTTAAAATTCTTAGGATTCGAACAAGTATTCAAAAACTCACTAACTACTTTACCAATGGGTGGAGGAAAAGGAGGTTCTGATTTCAATCCAAAAGGAAAATCAGATAGAGAAGTAATGGCATTTTGTCAAGCTTTTATGTCTGAATTATTCCGTCATATTGGTGCTAACACAGATGTTCCTGCGGGAGATATCGGTGTTGGAGGAAGAGAAATCGGATTCATGTTCGGACAGTATAAAAAATTACGCAACGAGTTTGTTGGAGTTTTAACAGGAAAAGGTTCTGCATGGGGAGGTTCTTTAATTAGACCAGAAGCAACAGGATACGGTGATGTGTATTTTGCACAAAACATGTTAAAAACAAAAGGAGATTCTTTTGAAGGAAAAACAGTGATTGTGTCTGGATCTGGAAATGTTGCGCAATATGCTACAGAAAAAGCTACCGAATTAGGTGGTAAAGTAGTTACAATGTCAGATTCTTCTGGGTATATTTATGATGCTGACGGAATTGATGCTGAGAGATTGGCCCACGTTATGGAGATTAAAAATGTTCGTAGAGGAAGAATCAAAGAATATGTAACTAAATATCCAAACGCAAAATTTTTCGCGGGAGAAAGACCGTGGTCTGTTGTTGGTGAGGTTGCTTTACCTTGTGCTACTCAAAATGAGTTGAACGGAGAAGAGGCAAAAACATTATTAGCAAATGGATGTATTTGTGTTGCTGAAGGAGCAAACATGCCTTGTACACCAGATGCAGTTACAGCATTTCATGAAGCAAAAATATTATTCGCTCCAGGAAAAGCATCTAATGCTGGTGGAGTTGCAACATCTGGTTTAGAAATGAGCCAAAACTCTTTACGTTACAACTGGACAAGAGAAGAGGTAGATGGAAAATTAAACCAAATCATGAACGATATTCACGCTTCTTGTGTTGAATATGGTACAGATGCTGATGGTTTCGTAGATTACGTAAAAGGAGCAAATGTTGCTGGTTTCGTAAAAGTTGCTGATGCAATGTTAGATCAAGGTGTCGTTTAAGAACACATTTTTTATATAAAACAAAAAGCGCTTCGTTTATCGAGGCGCTTTTTTTTATTTATAATAGGTAATAATTTTGAAACAGATTAAGAGATAAAATGTAGTTATAGATATCGAATTTATTTTGTTAATAGAAAGTCTAATGGTAGAGCATCTCCTATTCTTCGGTTTCCAAAACTACCTTTAAATAGAATTTTATCTATCGGAGAATGGTTTCCAAAAGAATCAATAAAAAACTCATCTACGAAACTCTCTACAGAAGATTGTTCTCCATTTTTATATCGTATGCTCAATTTGTTTTTTAACTGAACGTTTACGCCTAGATTTGTTAATTTCTGTATTTTGATATCCTTAGTGTAGTTTACTTTATTGTAAGCGTTATAAACACTAAAAGTTTCATCTTCATTATATGCTTTATATCCATTTTTAAAAAGTTCTTTTTTAGATAAAGCCCTCATAAAATGCAATACAGAACCTTTATAGGCTTCATTTCTTTTTTTTATAGTTTCTGACGATACGTCTAAATTTATAGATTTATAAAAATTAGTGCTTGAGTAATACACATGATCAAAATTTCGCGTGTTTTTACTTACAAAAGAATAATTAATCTCAAAATGGTTTAATTCAACAGAAATTAAAAACCCTAAATTAGGATTCTTAATAAGAACAGGACCAACTCCTTTTGCAGTCAATTGTTTTTTTGCTTTGCTATACCTTAATATAATATTCTCTTTATTGACAATTTTACACGCTCTTCCGTTTTCAGTATCTCCTAAAAAGTGTTTTAAAAACTCTTTCATTTTTAACTCTTTAGACCATCCATCATTTGTATTAATAACAATTTCGTTTAATACACTATTTGATTTGTAGAGATAAATTTTCATTTTTTTAGTGATTGATAAATCCGTTTTTCGCAAAGAGATATAACCAATAAAAGAAACGACTAAAGGTGTTTTTATTTTACGTTTATAAGGTAAAGTAAACTCTCCTTTATTGTTGGTTGAAACCCCAATAGTGGTATTATCAAAATAAACAGAAGCACCAATAATAGGTTCTTTAGTATTTCCATCTAATACGATACCAGAAATTTTTTGCGAAAAAGAATGTATAGATAAAAAGAGCAAAAAAGAAAGAATAATTTTTTTCATAGCGAGCATTTTTTTTATTAAAGATAAAAAAAAAACATAAATTCGTGATTAAAGGTTACATTTTCATGAATAATATTAAAAATTTCATTTTACCAGGTAAACATAACAAGCCAATTTTAGTCGATGTTTTTTATAAAGAAACGAATCAACCAAAACCAATTGTGATCTTTTGCCATGGATACAAAGGCTTTAAAGATTGGGGAGCTTGGGGTTTAATGGCGAAAGCATTTGCCAATGAAGGTTTTTTCTTTGTAAAATTTAATTTTTCTCATAATGGCGGAACAGTCGATGAGCCAATTGATTTTCCAGATTTAGAAGCTTTTGGGAATAACAACTATACCAAAGAATTAGACGATTTAGAAACCGTAATTGATTGGGTTTTAGGGTTAAAAGATTTTTCTAACGAAATAGATATCAATCAACTTTCATTAATTGGTCATAGTAGAGCTGGAGGAATTGTAACTATCAAAGCTGAAGAAGATAAAAGAATCTCGAAAGTTATATCACTGGCTGGTGTTAGTGATTTTGGGAGTAGATCTGCTACTTCTGGAGATTTAGAACAATGGAAAAAAGACGGTGTTAAGTTCGCTTTAAATGGTAGAACTAAACAACAAATGCCTCATTACATTCAGTTTTATGAGAATTTTATTGATAATGAAGATAGATTAACGATTAAAAGAGCGATTGAAAATTTAGAAATTCCGCATTTAATTATCCATGGTGATAATGACAGTTCAATAGCTGTAGAAGAAGCCAAGATTCAACATCAATGGAATCCAAAAAGTGAACTTGTTATTATAGAAAATGCTGATCATGTTTTTAATACTTCACATCCATGGAATAAGAAAGAGGTTTCAAAAGAGCTAGATCAATTTATAAATTATTCTATTTCCTTTTTAAAGATTTAACAGAGTTTAAATTCTGTTTATTTATTTTTGAAAAATGGAATTACAACCACCTTTTAGAAAGATTATTCATGTTGATATGGATGCATTTTATGCATCTGTAGAGCAATTGGACAATCCAGATCTAAGAGGAAAACCATTAGCAGTTGGCGGTAATGAAATTCGTGGAGTTGTTTCTGCAGCTAGTTACGAAGCTCGTAAGTTTGGGGTACGATCTGCAATGAGTGGTATGTTAGCAAAACAGAAATGTCCACACCTTATTTTTGTCCCTCCAAGGTTTGCTAGGTATAAAGAGATCTCAACAAAAATTAGAGAAATATTTTACGAATATACAGATTTGGTTGAACCACTTTCTTTAGATGAAGCGTATTTAGACGTTACTGAAAATAAAAAAGGAAACCCTTCTGCAAGTGTGATTGCTGAAGAGATTCGACAACGAATTTATGATGTTCTAGAATTAAGAGCATCCGCAGGAATATCTATTAATAAGTTTGTTGCAAAAGTAGCCTCAGACATCAATAAACCTAATGGACAAAAAACGATCAACCCAGAAGAGGTAATTCCGTTTTTAGAAGAACTTTCTGTCAATAAGTTTTATGGGGTAGGAAAAGTAACCGCGGCAAAAATGCACAACTTAGGTATTTTTATCGGGAATGATTTAAAGAAAAAACCTTTACAAGAATTAGTGAAATTATTTGGTAAATCTGGTGCTCATTATTTCAATATTGTAAGAGGAATTCATCATAGTAAAGTAAAGCCCAATAGAGTTCGAAAATCAATAGCAGCTGAGCGTACATTTAATGAAAATATTTCGTCAGAAGTATTTATGATTGAGCGATTAGATGCAATTGCGGTTGAATTAGAGCGAAGAATGGTATCAACCAAAACAAAAGGAAAAACGATTACGATAAAAATTAAATACAGCGATTTTACGCAGCAAACAAGAAGTAAGACAGCAGCTTATTTTATGCAATCTAAAGACGATTTTTTCCCTTTAGTCAAAGAGTTATTGTATCAAGAAAAATTACAGAACTCAGTTCGATTATTAGGAATATCTTTTAGTAATTTAGACACAGAAAAAAAAGAACCGGTTTTTGTGCAACTAAAATTCGATTTTTAATGCTAGAAATTATAAGAACAAATTCAGATAACAAAGACTTTATCAATTTGGTAAAAGAATTGGATGCATTTCTTAAAATTACAGATCAGGAAGATCATGATTTTTACAACCAGTTTAATAATATTGATGTGATAAAACATGTAGTAGTGGTTTATAAAGACCAAAAACCTGTTGGTTGTGGCGCTTTAAAACATTTTGATAATGATAGCGTGGAAATTAAAAGAATGTATGTTTCAGTCAATTTTAGAGGCTTAGGAATTGCTCCTAAAATATTGTCAGAATTAGAAACTTGGGCAAGAGAATTGAATTACAAAAAATGTGTTTTAGAAACGGGAGAACGACAAGTTGCCGCCGTTAAATTATATCATAACAGCAACTATAAACGAATGAATATAAACTACGGACAATACGAGGGGGTTGTAAATAGTTTGTGTTTTGAAAAGCAGATCTAAAATGAAATTAAGTTATTGGGAGCAAAAAGAATGGTTTAGCAATCTAGATTTTACAGTTGTAGGAAGTGGAATTGTAGGCTTAAGTTGTGCTTTAGAATTAAAAAGGAAGCATCCAAAAGCAAATATTTTAATGTTAGAAAAAGGGATGTTACCGCAAGGAGCAAGTTCTAAAAATGCGGGATTTGCTTGTTTTGGCAGTTTGTCTGAACTTATAGATGATTTAAAAACGCATTCTGAAGAGGAGGTTTTTAACTTAGTAAAAAAACGTTGGGAAGGGTTACAATTATTACGAAATAATTTAGGCGATACTGCAATTAATTTTCAACAAAACAAAGGTTTTGAATTGTTTAAAGATGCTGCTTTTTATAACGAATGTATTTCTCAGAAAGATAAAATAAACGAACTGATTGCCCCAATATTTAATGACAATGTATTTTCTGAATCGACCAATATTTTCGGCTTTGAAAAGATTGAGTCAAGCTATATCGTAAATCAGTTTGAAGGGCAGATTGATACGGGTAAAATGGTTACTCAGTTATTATTGAAGGTTCAAAAAGCGGGAATTAAGATCCTAAATAATATCACTGTTGAAACATTTACAGAGAACACACAAAATGTACTGGTAAAAACGAATATTATAGAGTTTTCTACAAGTAAATTATTTATTGCTACTAATGGTTTTGCAAAGCAATTATTAAATGAAAACGTGCAACCAGCAAGAGCTCAAGTAATCATCACTAAACCAATTGATAATTTACACATTAAAGGAACTTTTCATTTAGACAAGGGCTATTATTATTTTAGAAACATAGACAATAGGATTTTATTTGGTGGTGGTAGAAATTTAGATTTTAAAGGAGAAGAAACTTCAGAGTTTGGACAAACAGAAATTATTCAGAATTCATTAAAAGCCATTTTAAAAGGAACTATTTTACCCAATACTGATTTTGAAATAGAGCGTTCTTGGAGTGGGATTATGGGCGTTGGTAATCAGAAAAAAGCCATTGTAAAACCGATTTCAAACCATGTGTTTTGTGGAGTTCGGTTAGGAGGAATGGGCGTTGCAATTGGTAGTTTGGTGGGTAAAGAATTAGCAGAATTAACATGAAAAGAAAAGAAAAACTATATAAGCAATGTCAAGAGTTTGTAAATAAACGTTTGCAAACGGTTCAAGATACCATTAGTTCGAATCAAAGAGCGTTGCAATCAGAAACAAAAAGTTCTGCTGGTGATAAGCACGAAACCGGACGTGCCATGTTGCAGTTAGAAATGGAAAAAGCGGGACAACAATTAAATGGAATCGCTTTAATGAAAGAAACACTAGCCAAAGTTGATGTTTCTAAAACCTCAAAGACTGCAAGTCTAGGAAGTATTATAATTACAGAGAAAGCAAACTATTTTTTAAGTATTAGTGCCGGACAACTAGCAGTTGCAGGGGTAAATTATTTTGCAATTTCTGTTTCTTCTCCGATAGGTACATTGTTATTAGGAAAACAAGAAAATGAGACCATTGCTTTTAATGGTGGAAATATCACCATTAAGGAAGTGTTTTAAGTATTTATAGAAAGGTAAACTTTTGTGCCAACTACAATTTCTATAAAATGTTTGAGGTACAGTTTTTGTTCATTAAACTCAACTTTAATTAACCAATAAGAACCTTTGTAATAGTTTTGTAAAATGGTTGCTTTATTTACTGAATTATCAACGATTTTTATTTGATGTGGATACAATAATTCTGTTCTGCCATTTATTTCAATCTCATTGACATCATCAAATAGAGAAGCAATGTATTTGCTTTTGGGATTGTTATAAACATCAATTGGTTTATCTAAAGCAATGGTTTTGTTATTTTTAATCACCAACATTTTATCAGCAAAAGACAAGGCATCATCGCCATCATGAGTCGCTACAATACAAGTAATTTCTTTTTCTTTTAAGTAATTGAAAAGCTTTCTTCTTAAGGAGTTCTTTTTAAAATTATCAATCTGACTAAAAGGTTCATCTAATAAAATAATTTCAGGTTCTTTAGCCAATGCTCTAGCAATGGCAACACGTTGTTGCTGACCGCCACTCAATGTCTTGACCATTACGTTGGCAAATTCAGTCATTTCAATAACCTCCAGTAATTCTTCTGTTCTTTTTTGAGACTCTTTAGGATAAAAACGAGATAAAAACTTTTTAATGTTTTCAGAAACGGTAATAAAAGGCATTAAATCGAAGTCTTGAGCAACATGTTTGATAAAATTCATACCTGGAACCAAATGCTCTTTAGGCCCTAATATTTCTTTATTATTCCAGAATATAGAACCTTCATTCAAATCTAACAATCCGTAAATAGCTTTTAATAGAGTAGATTTTCCACAACCACTTTCTCCCATTACACATAAATGCTCTCCTTTTTTAAGTTGAAAACTGATGTCTTTTAAAATAGGCTTGTTTGGTTGATATTGAAAAGAAATAGTGTGTACTGATAGCATAAAAAAAACCATAGATTATAGTAAAGGTAATCTATGGCTAAAATAATGATTCTGACTATATAAATAAGTCAAAAAAAAGAAAGTCTGATTTATTCAAAAAGAGATTTAAATCGATCCCAGTTAGCGTAAACTAACAATATATTTAATACTGCTACAATGGCTGCAAATAAGATTCCAGCAGGAGCATATACTAAATGAAAGGCTACAATGTTGATAGAAATCGGCACTAAAACAAGTAAAGCAAATGGCACTGCTTTATTTAAAACCAAACAAAGACCTGCAATTAAATATGCAGCCCCTAATATTGGAAAAATATAACCACTTGCATCTAATGCTCCCATAAAAGCACCGGCTTCTGCTGGCAATTCGGGATTCGGCATAAAATGTAAAAATTTGTTAGCTCCAAAAACCAACATTGCTAGACCTAATACGTATCTAGCTACTGTGTTTACTGTGTTCATAATAATAAAAATATTAATTAATTAATAGTTGAGTTGTTAAGATACTAAAAAACAATGAATTAGATTTTAAAGGGTTGATAAGCTGTAAATTTTGTTCATAAAATTCGACTAACTTTGCACTAATAAGATATTATAAATGACAGAAAATTTAACAAAAGAAACCTTTTTAGAAAAGGTCTTTAACTTTGAAGAAAATAAAGAGTGGAAATTTGAAGGTGATGTACCAGTGTTCATCGACTTTTATGCGGATTGGTGTGGACCCTGTAAATCTTTAGCTCCAACTTTAGAGCAATTAAGTGAAGAATACGGAGAGAAAATCAAAATTTATAAAGTAGATACTGAAGCGGAACAGGAATTAGCTGCAGCTTTCGGAATTAGAAGTATTCCAGCAATGCTTTTTTGCCCAAAGGAAGGGCAGCCGCAAATGGCAAATGGCGCTTTGCCAAAAGCACAGTTAGAGCAAATAATCAATGATGTTCTAAAAGTGCAGAAATAAAAAAAATCCCGAGAATCTTCTCGGGATTTTTTTGTTTATATAGAAAAACGGAGTGCTTAAACAAAAACAGTAGTTTTTATTAAGTTATTAGCCACTAAATATTCAGCTATCTGGATGGTGTTTGTAGCCGCTCCTTTGCGTAAGTTGTCAGAAACAATCCAGAGGTTTAATGTGTTTTCTTGAGATTCATCTCTACGAATTCTACCTACAAAAACTTCATCTTTGTCATGAGCTGTAATTGGCATTGGGTAGATGTTATTTGTTACGTCATCTTGGACAACTATTCCGTCTGTTTCACTTAAAATTTGACGAACATCAGCTAAATCAAAATCATTTTTGAATTGAACATTTACAGCTTCAGAATGTCCACCTGCAGTAGGAATTCTAACAGCAGTTGCGGTTACAGAAAAAGAATCATCGCGTAAAATTTTCTTTGGTTCCTTTACCAATTTCATTTCTTCTTTGGTATATCCATTTTCTAAAAAGTCATCACAATGAGGCAATGCATTTCTTCCAATAGGATGAGGATATGCTTTTTCTCCTTCTATTCCAGCCTCTTCGTTATCTAGTTGTTGCACTGCTTTTACTCCAGTACCAGAAACAGATTGGTAGGTAGAAATTACAACACGTTTCATGGTGTATTTTTTATGCAAGGGTGCTAATGCCATTACCAACTGAATAGTAGAACAATTAGGATTCGCAATAATTTTATCACTTGCAGTTAATACATCTCCATTAATTTCGGGTACTACTAATTTTTTAGTAGGATCCATTCTCCAGGCAGAAGAATTGTCAATAACAGTAGTTCCAACTTCAGCAAATTTTGGAGCCCATTCTAAAGAGGTATCACCACCTGCAGAAAAGACAGCAATATCTGGTTTCATTGCTATAGCAGTAGCTAAATTAACAACTGCATATTCCTTTCCTTTATAGGTCATTAATTTACCTACTGAACGCTCTGAAGCAACAGGAATTAATTCTGTTATTGGAAAATTTCTTTCTGCTAATACTTTTAGCATTACACTTCCTACCATTCCGGTAGCACCTACAACTGCAACTCTCATTATTTATTCTTTTGTATGAATGAAAGTGCAAAGGTTATGAAAAATAACAATCAGTTGTGTTTTTAAATGGCATTAAGTTGGTTTTTTGTTTAAAATAGATCAAAATAATTACAAATGTTAAGTATTAAACGCTTCGTTGTGGCTATTTTCTTAAAAAGTGGTAGTTTTGTAGCGAGTTTATAGACACACTTGTTTATCAACCAATTATAACATATTGTTTAACTAAAAAAGTATAGCATGCAACTGTACAACAAGTTAAGCGCAATAGAACGCGCTGCATTAATTGACGAAGCCGGAAAGGATCGTTT
>MAAC01017458.1_pt1 | contig 87098 bp, 78 predicted proteins | sample 1115981 | NCBI WGS metagenome assembly MAAC01 (sample SAMN04961126, study PRJNA320927) | seawater metagenome | isolation source: sample BD02T64 sea water enriched with oil for 64 days | place: USA:Gulf of Mexico | collected 2013-07-27
AAGCGGAAATTGATTCTAGAAAGTCAGGAGATAGGAGTTGTTTTTCAACCCCAAGAGCATGACAGATTTTCACGCAAGAATGATAGCATTTATATTTCATATAAGAATGATTTTTAGATAGGAAAAAAAGCTAAAAGTGTAGGATAAGCCCTGCAAGTGAGGCTTTGGTTCGAGCCCAAGAGGGGGTCGAATTAGAAGTTAAATCTTTGGCAATAAGATAGATACGGTTCGATATAGAGCTAATAGGGGGAGCTGCGGTCAGACTATCAAGTTGTATAAATGAAGCCTTAGAAACAAAAATCATAAGCAGATTAGATCGTCCTCAATTGGAAAGAACATTCAGCTTTATTACAACGCCAATGAGTTCAGACGAATTCGTGCCTGACTTTGAGGTCATCACACGTCTATAAAAGGCAAATGAAAGTAAGTGTTTAGTTTGGTTTAGGAGAAAAGGGCTACGTTTATCGTGGCTCTTTTCTTTTGTAATAATCAATGGAGCTAAGGACAATAAAAATATGCTGTTATCCGGTAAAATAGACCAGATAAATGTACATTTATGACTTATATAATAAGTTGTGCTCAATATAAAGAAACATTGGAAAATTTAACAAAACATATCGAAAGAATGATGAAACCTTATCGGGAAATCGAAAAGATGACTGAACCGATTAGGAAAATGCAAAAGCAATTGTCAGCGCCGACTTTAGCTATTCAGAAAGCATTAGAACCGACTTTTGCACTTCAAAAATCCTTTGAACACATAAATAAAATATACGCTTCAATACCAAAATTTGAAAACCCGATTTTAGAACATCTTGACACTTTCAAAGAAATTGGAGAAAGACTAAAAGAATATACTGAAAAAACACCAGAATATTTTTTATTAATTGCGCAACACGGCTGGTTTATTGACCTCGAAAGCGAACTCAATTTTCCATCTAGAGTTGCATATGAAATCCAAGATGATGAATTGGAAACTGCAAACGAGTTATTGGTAGAATATTATAAAGAAAATCTTGACCAAATATTTGAAAGCCTGATTAACAGACATCCGAACAGGAAGGAAATTTTAACTCAAATATTAGTTTCTTTTAAAAACAATAATCACAGTTTGCTTATTCCAAGTGTTTTAACTCAGGTAGACGGAGTTTGTTTTGATTTCACGAAAAGGAAATTTTTCATTAAAGAAAGAAAGAATAAATACTTGCCACAGGTAACATCTGAATTAGAAAAATCTGCTGAAACCTTCTTGGATTTATATTTGTCACCTTTACAAAATCAAACACCAATTATGGCAAGAGAACAGGACATTTCTAAATTCCCTTGTCATTTAAACCGACACGAAATCTTACACGGAATTAGTACAGATTATGGAACTGAAGTTAATAGTTTGAAAGTTATATCTCTTTTAAAATATGTTTCAGATTTATTAACAGACCTTGACCGAAAAACACTAAGCACAACAACACATATAAAAAATGCGTCCAATAGTTAAGAGTTTGAAAATTCTTACTTTTAAAGAACAATAATTAAAACTAAAAAATTCGTCTCCGATAAGACGCACTTTTTATATACAATACCGTTGTGTGCAAGCTGAAAAATGAGCAGAATAAAGAAAAAGAAGAAGAAGAAGAAAATATTTGAACTTTACTCTCAAAACCTAAAATGGATAAAGGAAAAAACAAATGCAAAGTTCAAAACGGAATTTGAATATGGTGTTTTGTGTCCTTTATGTCTTGAAGTTTTTCTTGAAAGCGATTTATTAATAAGTGATAAAAACCATCTAACTTTAGAACATAATCCTCCAAAATCGCTTGGAGGAAAAGATAATATTTTGACTTGTAAGGAATGTAACAACAAAAGTGGACATAAAACTGACGTTGAATTACTGACATATATTTTAGAACAAGAATTTAAAAACTTCAGTCCAAACTCCAAACATCGAACAGAACTTATTAGCAATGAAGGTGCAAAAGTAACAGCTGATTTGAGCTTTGATGACAAAGGTAAGATGACTGTAAATCTTCAAGACAAATATTCAAACCCAAAAGATTTTAAAAAATTTATTGATAGCGAAGAAAAAGGTTTTTTTCCAATAGAAGGCGAGATAGGAAAATTTGCCACCAAAAAATTGAATTTTAATATGAACCTTCCCGACAAAGGAAATATGAGGTTAGCCTCAATTGCTTTATTAAAAATTGGATATTTAATGGGTTTTGAGAAATTTGGTCACATATTTTTGTTTAATCAAAACCTTGATCAAATTCGTGAACAGATATTAAATCCTGAAAAAGAAATCATTATAGATCCATTTTGGATAAATTTTGAATTTCCTGAAATGTTCGTTGGAGTAAATATAATAAACAAACCGACTGAATTGAATTGCTTTTTAAACACTTTTGTTCTTAAAACAAAATCAAGAAACGGTCAAATTAGTATAGCTTTCCCCGGGTATAATAAGGAGGGTTTAGTCATTTATAAAAATATAAAGAAAATATTATGCTCAGATAATGATGAAACTGTGAATTTGGAAATTACAACTTTAGAACCTTTCTTGGATTTGAGAGACGAAAATCGTGTTTTTAGTTCAGCATATATTTGGGATAAAAAAGCCAGCACACAGTAACGTGTATAAAATATAACTAGGATGGTTAATGAATTAAAATTCTTACTTTTATAAAATATCCCCAAACAAACTGAATAATCTGATTTTGTGTCGGTGCAGTACTGTTGAGTTGATCTGCATAAGGTTCTAAAACCACTGCTTGAAAGAAAAATATCAAAAAAGTCTGAAGAATGAAATTAAGGAGATAGATTCGTTTCTGAATGACGAAACATTTGAAGTGCAACATGAAGAGCCATTTCTAATCAACGAAGCAATTATAATACTAAAGAAAAAGCCAACGAAAAATTTCATTAAATTCAATGTTCAACTAAAAAAAGCACCCTTCCCAAATCAATTCACTTTTAAAAAAATCGGATTTAATAATCCATTTAGTATTTCTAACGATGAAAAAGAATTCACGATTCCAACGAGAAGTGCCAATCGTTTAACATCGAAACGATTGGCAACTACAAATGAATGTAGAGGTACACTAGGCAAAATTCATTCTAATACATTTCCTATAAAGGGAAAATCAATATTCCGTTGTGTTCGTGAAATTAATGAAAGTGGTTACACGGTAAATATACTTGGCTCGGCTTATTCTTGTGATGAAACAAATTATTCATTAGGTCTAATAGTATTAAATGTTAATGATTCTGTTTTTCATTTATATCGTCATTCAGCTAGTGATTCCCAATACTTAGTTTTTGAAAATTTGGACGAAGTCGAATTTACAGAATTTCAGAGGACATGTAGACTATCCATGATTTCAATGGCACTCCTAAAAGGGAATTGGCATCAAAATGAACAATTTATTTTCTCTTATTCAGATAATAGTTTCGGCAAAATCGGCTCTGTTTTTTATGAATCTTTGGATAAATCAATAATATCAAATCACGAACTAATAAATCCGAGTCAATTTAGAACCTTTCTAAAAAATTCGGATATGCCATCAGATTTAACACCACTTTTTTTTCCCGAGAAGGTTTTATCGGAAATTATCAACTTACAAATAAAAGCACCTGAATATGCGAGGACTATAGAATTGTTAATAGATGGTGTTGGCATAGATTCACCATTAATAAAATGCTCAATATTTCATGTGGCTTTAGAAACTATTGTTGGTTTAATTTACTCTGAGAATAAAACATTCTTTGCACCAATCAAAAGTTCTGAAAATTTAAAGACGATACAGGGTGAAATATTGACTTTAATTAAAAATCGTGAAAATGAATTTAATCCTTCTGAATTTGATTCGCTAGTAAAAAAAATAAATTACATCAACTCTCCTTTTAATAAAGATAAGTTTTTGCTTGCATTTGATATTTTCAATATTGATTTACCAGAACGTTTAAAAAATTTGCTAAACACAAGAAATAAATTCTTACATGGCAAAACACCTTACAAAGAAGGGCAGGTCGAATCAAAAATTAAAGAATTGAACTCTATCGCAGATAAAATACATATGTTAACATCAATACTTGTTTTAAAGTATGCACGATATAAGGGACACATAAAAAATCAAGCTGAATATAAAATGGTAATGAACGAATTTTATGAAGAAAAAGAACTTGATTTCCCCGAGGAAGAAAGAGGAAATATTTTTTATAGGATGTAAACCCAATGCACAACAATGTTTATAAAAAAATGGTTACTGCTTGGGTATAATTTCATTCGGAATAGAAAAACTATCTAAAATAACTTTTATAACTTAAGCATGTCAAACGAAACTATAACGTACTATCAAAACCCTAAAATAGAAATACTATTTGGTTTTTTTGGTGGAAAACCAATACCAACAAAACAAGACAAATTCAAACCATTGAAAGCGTATGAGACTGATGAAGATGGAAATGAAATTGAAATAAAATATCTCTATGAGCGCAAAGAGGATAAAAATTCAATTCAAGACATGAAGGATTGGGTTAAAGAAAGCGCAACCAAAGCTTTTCAGAAAAAAGGAATAATAAAGAAACCCGCTGAAGTAGAAGTAATAATGTCTATTTCTTTATCGGAGAAGAGATTTAAGGAAGTCGATGTTGATAATCTAGCAAAGACGATCCTTGATGGTCTGAACAAGGTAGCTTTTGATGATGATTCACAAGTATCTAGTCTGATAGTAACAAAATTTGTACACAAAATGAAGATTGATTCTATACTAATCGGTATAACTGAGCTGACACAGACTAATAAGGGGTTAAGAAATGACATTCAGTTGATTCGAGATACAAAATGGTGAAAAAACTGCGTAGAACGTAAATTTCTTAGAAGGTTAAGAGAAAAGTTGTTTCCTTCACGTTTACCTACAGTCCTGATAAAAAATAATAGAAACTATGAATGTCACATTAGCATTGAACGCGATTAATGGCATCTTAGCTGCCTGTGATGATGAAACACGCCAAAGGGTAATGAAACAACTCTACAAGCCAGAAAACAAAAAGAGGAAAAGAGAACCACTTGTCACCAAACAGCAAGCAAGAGAAGATGTATTGAAGTATTTTGAAAGACGGTGGAAAAGAAATAGAGAGAAAATCAGGTAGTTCTTAGCTGATCTAGCAACTCACTGATGTCTTGTGCAGTTCTAATGCGGCGTACATTTCCTTTATATTCAATAAAACCATTCAACGGAACTACGTCCTTGGTGCGTTTGAATAAGTCACGTATATCAACATCAAGGTAGCTTGCTATATCGTATAACAATTCAAATCTCGGCTGTCGTTTGCCATTGATAATCATACTTAGGGCATTTTCAGTAATACCGATATTCTCAGCTAGTGTCTTACCAGTAATTCCCTTGTCTTTTAGTAATTCTTTTATTCTTAAAATATTCATATCTGACGTTCAGTGTTTATGCAAATATACAAAATACAACAGAAACAATGATAATGTTAAAATAATTGTCTAATTAGTTGTATGTAATTATCAAATCTGTTATATTTATGATGTATTAATAAAACAAAAACGATAATTATGAAAAATCAAGAAGCTAAATACAAAGAAGGAGTAAACAAAGAAATATCAAAATTCATTGACAGTATGGTGCATGTTGAACGCAATCTTGAAGTGTTTAAGGGCTTACCAATAACAAACGTTCTGAACTTGGAAATGCCTAATCTGGATATTCTGTACATTTTGAACTTGACATTCAATGAAGGAAATTATTCAAAGGAAGAAAGAAATGAATTTTTGGAGGTTGCACGCTTTGGTGCTATTTGCTTCCAATTAGCATTCACTTTTTCAGGTGACGGTTTCGGACTTCCACTTGAAACCATTTGCATGATGTGCAACCCTGAAGCCACTAAAGTTCTTATGAGTTCACATGATGGATGCAACTATATGGATGATGATATGCCTTTTGACGTTGAAAATATACTGATGGATGAAACAGATGAGCATAAAATATACGATGCGATCAATACAATGTTATCTACACAATTGGCGATTCTTGATATGGGCGGTGACTTGCCTGACTTTTCTACAAATTAAGAGTTTGTTTAATTAAATTCAATTGACAACGTTGGTATGTTAGCGGTTTTATCTAAATTTGAATATATTTAGAATCTCCCCGATAATTTAAATTAGGCTATCTTATTTTCATATTATAACATTTCTATAGTATTATGGAAGTTGAAAATCTATGGTAAATCAATATTAAATTTATGGCAGAGTATTTAGATGTTAATTTTCACGCTTTTGAGTTAGTTTTTCAGCCGTACAAAGAGCAATCTGGAAAGATGGGTAGCTTTGGAATATTTAAGTCTTGTGTGAAAAAAATAAATGACACAAGAACAGAAAATCGACGATTTATAATTGTAGACCGTTATGAAAATAGAGATAAAGCCGAATCAAGAAGATTATTTATTTCAAGAGCAGCATATTCTCATTCAGATAGGATGTATAAATGTAGAATAAACTTATTGAGAGATAAGGTTCCTGCATTTTTGGATAGAGAAAAAATGACTATTTCTTCGGATATAGATTTAAGGGATAAAGAATTGGTTGAAACTACCAACTTTTATGTTGACTTAGAGAAACACAATGACCCTACAGTTATCTGTGAATATAATAATCTTGGACCTAAAATTTCAGACATTGAATATTACTTTAGGACGCTTTCGTCAAGAAAATTTCTTCATATTTCAAAAGCCTGTAAAGCAAAAGTACATATGGAAAAGTCTGTTGAACAAGTTATTGATTCGATGGAAAATATATTCAAATTTCGTTTTAAAGCTAGACCGGAGAGCTTACCTGCGCTGTTCAGAAATACCAAGGATTCATTCATTTCTAATATGCAAGCACTGGCAAACACTGTGGACCCAAAGTCAGTGAAAGTTGACTTGTCATTTCGAGAATCAGGAGGTAAAAAATTAATTTCTGAAAAGAATTACAAGATGTTAAGTACATCAAAAAAGATTCTACAAGCAGTTATTAATGATACTAAAGTAATGGAAGATATAGAAGATTTTTATCTTGAATATGAGGATTCCGAAGGTAATGAAAATGATTTTAGCCTAGTAAGAGGAAAAGAAACTTTATATGTAAAATGTCCATATAAAAAGGATAAAAAAGGGCAGTTAGATACTGTGAAGTTATTTGATTTAGCAAAGGAACAATATGTGCTATATAAGGCTGAAAAGATGAACGTTTATGGCAAAGACTAAGAAAAGCCTATTAGATCGTTATTATAAAAGACCTCTGCTCTATGATGTATTTATGGTTGCAACTGTGGTGTTGGTTGTTTATGGTCTAAATTGTAGTGAAATTATCAAGCTGGATTTCGATTGTGAGTCAAAAGATATTGCAGGAATAGGAATTACAGTCTCAGGATTTATTCTCACAATCATTACAATTCTCCTTACACTAAAATCGACAGATATAGATGTAGAAAAGAATAAAAAAGAGACCAACTCGTTTAAAATTTTCTTAGCCTCAAATCTTTACAGCCAAGCAATATCAATATTGAAAAATGGAGTTTTAACTTTATTAGTAGTCTCGTTCATTACTTTGAGTATCAGTATATTTCTTAACAAATTCTATTGTGAATTTGGAGTTTATGCAAATATGATATGCATTGTTTTTATTATATTGATATTCCTACGGTCATTTTATGTCTTAAATTTAATTCTCAAAATGCAAGACAAGTCATTTGAGGATTAATCCCCAATCTAAAATTGTCAACTATATAGTCAACTAAAATTATAAAACCCCGTATTCATTAATAATACGAGGTTCTATTGTGGAGCCGGAGGGATTCGAACCCTCGTCCAAACAAGCAATTATAACGCTTTCTACATGTGTAGTTTTCATTTAAATTTTCGTTCGCTTGCCGGTCGAAAACTACCAACGCACAACTTATCTTTACTTGAGTTTCACCGCCACATCAAAGCCCTATGACGGCTAGGTTTACTTTTACGAAGTCTCTATATCAATCGCCGCAAACCAAGGCGATCGAGAGACTTCCTGCTTGCCTACCTTGTAGGCCGAGGCATTATCCTACTATAATTCAGATTATGCAGCTAGGGCGTAGTTATTCTCGCCGTTTAAAAAGTGTGAAAAATGAGATTTACGAGCTGTTTCCCAGCGCTCGACATGCTTACATTACAATTAGACCTGCTGTCAAAACCAGTCGGCCCCAGTATTATTTTCAAAGATCTTTCTACACTAGCCAAGATGTTAATAAAGGCTAGGGCGTTTCCTCTTTCGTTAAAACTTAAGAGCATCGGGCTTTCGTCCATACTTGGTATGTTACCTCAATCCCTAACGCTTTTACCCACGCCATAAGCTGGCTCGTTCGCTAAATTAGTCCACAAGACTAATTTTAAACGCTCCGCCGTCTAACGCCGGGGCAAAGATACATTAAAAACACTATATTTGCCGCCAATAAAAAATAACAAAAAGTATTCCAAATGCCTGTAACTTTTGCAATAATCAAAGAACGTAAGAATCCGCCAGATCGTCGGGTGGTTTTTTCACCAGAAAAATGTGCAGAACTGATGGACCGTTACCGAGATGCGAAGATTATCGCTGAATCTTCTGCCGTGCGAATTTTTTTGGATCGGGCATATAAAGATTGGGGTATCGACGTAAAAGATGATGTTTCGGAAGCAGACATAGTGCTGGGCGTTAAAGAAGTGCCGATTGAGGCGCTGATTCCGAAGAAAAAATACTTCTTTTTCAGCCATACTATCAAAAAACAACCGTATAACCAGAAGTTACTACGTGCGGTTCTTGATAAAAAGATAGAATTGTACGATCACGAAACCATTATAAAAGAGAATGGTGCAAGGCTTATAGGTTTTGGTTATTACGCCGGACTTGTTGGAGCCTATAACGGATTTAGAGCTTTGGGCTTACGAAACGGAATCTTCGAATTACCAAAGGTTGAAAACCTACCGGACCTTATAGGGGTAAAAGCCGAGTTGGATAAAATTATCCTTCCGTCAGATTTAAGAATTATTCTATCGGGAACTGGGAAAGTAAGCAGTGGAGCCAAAGAGATTTTAGATCATTTAGGGATTAAGGAAGTTTCGGATACAGTATACCTTACATCTAACTTCAGCGAACCAGTATATTGCATGATCGATGTTATGGAGTACAATCGTCGAAAAGATGGAAAAGCCGGGGATAAATACGAGTTTTATAAAGACCCTTCTGGCTACGAAAGTAACTTCATGCCCTATGCTAAAGTGAGTGATATGTTTATTGCAGGACATTTTTATGGAAATGGTGCACCTTATTTATTTACACGTGAGGATGCAAGAAACCCTGATTTTCGAATTAATTTGGTCTCCGACATAAGTTGTGACGTAGATGGCCCAGTGGCAAGTACACTCCGCGCTTCGACTATAGCGGAGCCATTTTATGGTTACGACCCAAAGACCGAAAGTGAAACGTCTTTTGATGCAAAGGACGCAATTACAGTAATGGCAGTAGATAACTTACCTTGTGAATTACCAAAAGACGCCAGTGAAGGCTTTGGTGAAATGTTCTTGGAAAACGTAATCCCAGCATTTTTTAATGGGGACAAGGACGGAATATTATTTAGGGCTAGAATGACTACCGAAAATGGTACCTTGGCAGAAAGATTTGAATATTTGCAGGATTATGTAGATGGTAAGTTAGATTAAAGAGGTTTGCAATTGGAGAATACAATTACATCGAAAGTTGCCCTAGTTACGGGCGCTGCTTCAGGATTGGGCTATGAATTGGCCTTACTGCTAGCAAAAGATCGGTATGACCTTGTTTTGGTGGATATAGATTCTTCTAAACTTGATCAAGCGAAGGAAGGTATTCAAAGAAAGTTCAATTCTAATATCACCTTATTGATAAAGGATTTAAGTACTTCGAATGTTGCAGAGGAAATATTTGAAGAGATAAAAGATACTCCTATTCATGTGTTAATTAATAATGCTGGTTTTGGAATCTTTGGAACATTTAGTAATACAGATTGGAAGCGGGAATCTGATATGCTACATCTCCATATTATGACAACTACTCATTTAACCAAACTTGTTTTAAAAGAAATGGTCGAACGTGGTTCTGGACGAATATTGAATATGTCTTCATTGGCTGCCTTTCAGCCTGGCCCGTTAATGTCTTTATATTATGCTTCAAAGGCTTACATTTTGTCATTTTCCGAGGCAATTGCAAACGAGCTTAAAAATACAGGTGTTACTGTAACGGCTCTTTGCCCAGGACAAACCAAAACCTGCTTCCAAGAAGTGGTTTCTGAAGGTTCGGTAGACAATAAGATAGGCTTCAATGTTGGTTGTCCTCAAGAGGTTGCTGAATACGGATATAAGGCGATGTTGAAAGGGAAAACTGTTGCTATTCCTGGCACTTTTAATAAATTTTTGTCGAAACTACCTCGGTTTATGTCTCGAAACGCTGCAACCGCAATCGTTCGAAAGATTCAAGAGAAAAATAGAGAGGACTAGTTCATTATAACCTTTTCAATGCAATGGGTTCTTTACCTTGCATTGTAATTACATTAGTAAAGAACTCTTTTAAGTATTCGTACTCTTCTGGTTGAAATCGATATCTCTTCAACTTAACCGTGAGTCTCCAATTTACTTTACCGTTATCTTCGGAATAAATTACAGAACATTCCCCGCCATTGTCTGGGAGTTTATAAATTCTACTTTTGGGTAAATCGATTACCTCGTATTGATCATTCAAGTCTATAGAAACCATATAGGTGTTGGTGATTGGAAATCCAAAATCCAGCGGGTATTTGCGAGTTTCTGCAGTGAATGGATTCTCTTCAAAATATGGTGTCATTACTAAAGGATAAAAGTAAGTGTTACTTCCAACCAACTCTGAATCCAAAACGATTTCATATACTTCTTTCAAGGGTTTGGTCGCATCGTGGAGTACCTCAACATTTAAATTCTCAATCTCTGCGTTGGCAGTCTCACTTTTTTTGATGCTCCTATAGCCTTCTAGTGTAGCATTGGCTATTGATTTTCGTTTATCAAAAGCAATATGACCGCTATATAGTTCACTAACTTTACCGGAAAATGTTCCATCTTCTTCAGCCAGGAGCTGGGCGCTAACATAGTGCACATTTCTCATATTTGGATTAATAGGATGCCAATAACTGCCCTTTTTAAAGTCCATAACCCGTCCTTGGATGTTTAGTACTCTAAATGGAAGTACGTCGAATGAGGCAAATTTATCAGTTGCATCTAAAATATATTTTGTATCTCCAATAGTAAGTAAGGCTGCAACGTAGTTAAATTCGGTTAAGACAGGGTATCTTAAGGTTGGAAGGCCAAATCCTCTAGTTGGTGACAGGACTAGTTTTGCATCTAGATCTGCCGCGTTTAAAGCATTGATTAGTGAAATATTAATTTCGGGCACGCTGCCCGTTTTTTCTTCAAATGCATCCTTAACTCGATTATCTGAAAAAATGTCATACTTGCCGTTCCAAGAATAGTGATTTTGTATGAACGTATAAACAGCCTTAGATTTTTCTAAGGGATCATTTATAAGAAGAATATTTGCAGGAATATTATCTTTAAAATAAGACTTGTACTTAAGTTGTTTCCCAATATCCTTTTCATATCGAAATTCGCGATCAACATCCTTCCAAGTTTTAGAGTATTCCTCTTTGAAACCTTGAAAATTTGTGTATTCCTGAAGCTCGAATGAAATTCTAGAAATAAAATTTCGAGCCGCCAACATATATTCTTCTTTCTTAAACGCCGGAATATCTTTCATTGCATAAGTAAGAACCTCGCAATCTGCTATAGAACTAGAACCTTCAATAGAAAAGCAATTATCCTTTATATAAGCATCATTGATGTACAGTTTTTCTTTCCCATATAAAGCTCGATTGTACTTAAAATTAGCAGGTATTTCTGCATAAAACTCGGTATATATTTTTGGTAAGTCATCCTGAAAAGCCCATTCTCCAAAATTAAAAAAGAAAGGAGATTCAATACGATATGTATATTCAAGGATACTACCATCTTTAATATTAGGGAAGGTGAAGCGTTTTGCGTACCAGTATTCAGACTGGTCTACAGTAAAGATAGCATCTTTGGCTACAAAGGTTTTTGATTCACCATTATGCGTAATGGCTTCTAGCTTGGTCACATACTCTTTAGAACTATTTTTATATAATGGAATTTCAACAATGGATTGTTTAAATTCTTTAGCATTAAAAACTTTAATCTTTCGATGTATTTCTTTCACTAACTTAATAGAACGGCCAATTACACGTACACTATATTCTCCACTTTCAAAGAGAACAACTGCATTTGCTTTGAGGTCTTTTTCATAGCTAGTCATTTGCTTCTCGTTATATGTCAGCTCACCAAATTTTGCTTTAATCCTTTGTTGTGAAATACCCGAAAGAGTAAAGAACAAAAAAATATAGAAAGTGGCTTTTTTGAAGAATCTCATAAAACTTGATTTAGGTCTTTTAATTTTGAGAACAAATAAAGGTAAAAAAATTAGATTTCGATTTTATGATAAGTATATCAAATAGGGATATTTTAAGAGTATATCCCTATTATTTCTGAAGAAAACGAATGCGTTTAAAAAGAACATATGTGATTCCTAGCGCTGTTCCAAAAAAGATTGTGAAGATCCAAGCTAGGAGATGGTCGAAAGGCACACATATAATATTCCAGATGTCGTTAAAAAGTCTTTTGGGTTGCTGAATAACGTTCCATGAATTCCACCTCAGAATTCTTCCTAAATATATTCCGAAGCCAGCAAAAAAAGGAATTGTCAAAATAATGCTCTGGGTTATTCGTTTTGAAAACTTTGACAATATGAGGGATTCCATATCCCTTAGTGAGATGTAATAGAAAAGTAATCCACTTAACGCAAAAGACCCAATTAAAAAGATGTCTAATACTATTATATTTTTACTGCTAAAACGTAAATGCAAATAGTCTGTTACTATATATGGAGCATTGGGTAAAAAAAGGAGCCAAATCCCAAACCAAATCAAGAGTGCGCCTTTTGTGATGTTTTTTTTAAATTTAAGAAAGAAAGATATTGCAAATGGAATCCCCGCAAGAAATACGTTCCAAACCAAAAAAAGAAGGAAGAATGAATGCGTAAATTTAAGACGTATCATTAATAATATAATACTCATTAAAACAACTCCTCCGATTGTAAAAACAATTTGAAAACGATTGAAAAAATATTTTTTAATTTGCTCCATTTGATGCTTGTTTTTTTATGAATAGAACCAGAAATGCACCAATGAGATAAGCAACTAAATCACATATGTCAAAGGTGGTACCTATTATAGCTTTGATAAACTCCGACTCAATTCCGAAGAGATTGGCAAGCCGAAAAAATTGCAGTACCTCTACACAGCCTGCAAATAGCAATATCCAAGGCATCAATTTTTTGGGAGATATATCCCAATAAGATCTTATGAAATGATAGATTAACGGAATTACTAAAACGTCCCCGATAAAACCTCTAATTATGTGATGGAATTCATACTTCGCGATAATGATTTCAATTATCAATATTATCAAGAAAATTACAAAGTGAAAATTGATTCTAAATTTGGAAACCCAAGACGAGAACATCTTGAGTTTCCTGTTTTTTGTTATATAATTACTCACTACCCCAATCGATTTTTCTGGAAGCGAACATTATAATGGCTAGAATCACGAAAAGACCAATACTTCCTACCAATAATGCATAGTTTTCTAATTGGATAATGACATATATAAAACCATAAAGTGAGGCAAGTGATGCACAGACTAGCATCGGAAATTTCAAACCTTTCAATATGGCTCTTGAGTAAACCGTAATAAGCCCAAGAACCGCTAATGCAGCAGCCCCATACGCTTTTAGGAAACTACTGTGCTCTGAAATTGAAATAAGCAGCGTGTAAAACATTATTAAGGCCAAGCCAATCATCACATACTGAAACGGATGAATGTAAATTTTACTAATCAACTGTATTAACAGAAATACCAATAAGGTTAAACCAATTACCATAAAACCATATTTTGCGGTACGTTCACTTTTTTGATATTCATCAACTGGAATTATAAAATTAGTTCCAAATCCAAACTCCTGCAGTTCTGGCAAAAACCCAAAGAAAGATTGCTCAAACTGTCTGTTGATTTGTAATACTTTCCAAGAAGCCTTAAAACCATCTTTTGTTATCTCTCTTGACCCATCTTCAGGTAGAAACTTACCATCGAAACTAGGGGAGTGCCAATTTGAAGTCATTTTAGCTGTTGTCTCTTTACCTACCGGAATAAACTTAAGGCTTTCACTTCCATTAATTTTAAGGTTGAATGCGAACGCAATATCTTTTTGTCCCAGATCTTTTAGAGTATCAATAAATCCACTTTGTATTGTATTTAAATACTTGGTATCATATTGCGGAGCCATCTGTAAATTTTGAGAATTAAAGGTGACTTCAGGCGTATTTCGTATTCCTTTAAGATTGGATGTTTTTATTATTAAAGTGGCTTTTTCCCATAGTATATGTTCTGGAGGGATATCAGTTTTTGAAAAATCAATCTTCGAAAATTGTCCTTTCACTTTAATATCCGCTGTATAAACAACAGATTCGTAAATGCTTCGGTATAGAGGCTTACTAGTTATTTCCGAAGCAATGTCAAGTTCATCTGGAAAAAAATAAGCGTACTTTATCGATTCATCATTTAAGGTTGTATAGTTTTTAGTTTTCTCGTTATAAGTACGGATTTCCTTAAAAGTCTTATAGGGTATTTTTATTATGGGCCCCGATAACAATACTTCATTTCCCCATTTACTATTTGTTTCCCTAATTACTTCCGATTGTCGAAACGAACGTTCTTGTATTAAGCTTTTAACGAATTCTAATGGTATGAGTAATACTAAAAGTAAGAAGCCAACTATAAGCATTCTAGCCGTGATTGAATTGCGTATCCAGTTTCCAAATTTCCCTCTTTTTTGATCCATAATATATTGATTAAGTTGTTTTAAGTTTAAGATTTAATTTTACGAGTGGTATTTATATTTGATGTAGTAGTATAAGCTGTTTTTCTGAAAAAAATAATGCTTCGGAACTCAGTATATGTGGTATTGTTTTAAAATCAAAATGATGAGAAGGGTTGGCATTTTTTCCGATGATAAATGATTCACGATAGTAGGCTAGGTATTCAGAAAGAATAAGTGTGCCTAGCAAAAGGACACCGAGCAAATATGGACTTCGTTTGCCGTTCCCAAAGCAGAGGTATTGTAATACAATTTCATCCTCCACATTTGTATTGAAACCAGTAAGGACATGATAAGCATCGTGTCGCTCCACTTTTGGAATAAGCTGGAAACCACGTTCGTGCAAAAATGTTCCCAGTTGATACCCATAACTGCTAGAAGGCATTGAAAGCAGTTCTTTTGTAGATATGCCCCAAGGAGTTTTCTTTTTAAACTTGCAATAGAGTACCCTTGTTTTTTCGAATAACAAGTTAATCAAATGCTTTCGCTGTTTTCTCATAAAGTACTTTGTATTTCAAAGTTAATAATTAAAAAAATAGTTTACTTTTTTTGGATTAATTTTTCAAGCGCCTCAATGTGTTTCTTAAATTCTGTCTTTCCTAGCTTGGTGGTGCTATAACGTGTATTTGGTTTTCGTCCAACGAAGGACTTCTCGACTAAAATATACTTAGCTTGTTCCAAGGCCTTTACGTGACTTGCCAAGTTGCCATCTGTAAGATCCAATAACTCTTTAAGCCTATTGAAATCGGCATTTTCATTAACCATAAGGATGGACATGATACCTAGACGAATCCGATGATCAAAGAGTTTGTTTATGTTATCTATGATGCCCACTTCTTATCTTTTTTTCTCCTGAAGGTACATCCCACTTCCGTAGATTATATGAAAGATACCAAATCCAATGAGCCAAAACCAAAAACCATAACCAGGCAGCGCGGCGCAGATCAAACCAAGGATAATTTGCCCGTAGCCTAAGAACTTTACATTTCCAACGGTGTATTTAGATGCATTCACCAGTGCTAATCCATAAAAGATGAGCATTAAAGAAGCGGTTAAACCATAATGCTGACTGTTTAGCTTTATAAGAATATAGATTCCACCAGTAACTAGAGGAATCATAAAATTGAGAAGTAACCTTCTGGTAGTGGCGTCCCAAATTTTTTCTTTGTTTTTTTTTGCCTTGATTGTTGTAAGTAGATATGCCGTTAGAATACTTAATCCCAAAACCGATAGTAGTAGGATGAGCAACATTTTAAAGTTCCAACTATGAAGCGTAAGGTAGTCTCCTGTTTCTGGAAAAATATAAAAATAGGCGATGATAGCACCTACAATGGCGTAACCACCTGCAAAAATTCCTGAGAGACCACTAAGTGAAATAAAACGAGAAGATTTATTCATCAAGTTTTTGATTTCACTAATGTCTTTTAAATAATCTTTTTCACTCATTTTAAAGTACTTTGAATTACAAAGTTAGAATATTTCTTCAATTTTTTCTGTTAGTGCTAATATTTTAAGAAATTATTATGAACATGGAATTTTAATAGTTTAATTATCAGCAATTTATGTTTGTGTGGTTTAAAATACAGGAAAAACCCCTTTTTTTTTCAGGAAAACTCCTCTTGACTACTATAATGATTATGATGCATCTTTACATTGCTTAATTAATTGGGGAGTTAATAAAAGCAAATATGTACAAGGACTGCTTATTTTTAAGCAGTCTTTTTCATTTTACTTACGCTTCTATTTCTTGATCTTCGAAATTACAGGAAAAACCCCTTTTCAAAAACAGTCTTAAACCTCTTGTTTAATGCACTCTTAGTTCACATCTTTGTATAGCTTAATTAATTGGGGAGTTAATACAAGCGAATATTCAGAAAGGTTGTTCGTTCGCGAATGACCTTTCTCACTTTCAAGAACTAACTAGCCAAGTTTTTCGGCAATTTGAATTAGCCAGAAAAAACCATTCCGCTTTATAGCGAAATGGTTTTTTTTATCTTTGAATTAATGAACCCTGCCGAACAGTACATACTCAATCAACCCGAACCAGCAAAGTCTATTTTATTGCATTTACAGGTAGTCATTGAAGCAACCTTGCCAGATGCGGTAATGCTCTATAAATACAAGATTCCGTTTTACTATATTGACGGAAAGCAACCGTTTTGCTACTTAGGCTACTCGAATGGATACGTTGATTTAGGTTTTTGGCATGGTACACATCTAACGCTGCATTCTGAAATACTCGTTTCAAAAGGAAGAAAGCATATGAAATCACTTCGCTACTATAAACCCGAAGACGTGAACGAGGCTGTTTTAATAGATGTCCTTAATGAAGCCTATTCAGTTAGAAATAAAAAATACTATAAGTGATTAATGGTTTTTCTTATTGCTACCAAATCGGTTAGCAATTTCTCAAGCCTGCTTAAATCTAACATATTTGCACCGTCACTTTTCGCATTTGCAGGGTCAAAATGGGTTTCGATAAATAAACCATCGGCTCCAGTTGCAATTCCAGCACGAGCGATAGTCGAAATCATTTCTGGGCGACCACCAGTTACTCCAATACTTTGATTGGGCTGTTGTAAGCTATGTGTAACATCTAAAATAACGGGCGCATATTCTTTCATTGTTGGTATACCTCGAAAATCAACTATCATATCTTGATAACCAAACATAGTTCCACGATCTGTAATCGCTACCTGGCTATTACCACAATCGGTCACCTTTTTTACAGCATGTTGCATACTTTCAGGACTCATAAACTGTCCTTTTTTAAGATTTACAACCTTACCTGTATTTGCCGCAGCAACAACCAAATCTGTTTGACGCACCAAGAAAGCCGGAATTTGCAATACATCTACATATTGTGCTGCCATTGCTGCATCAGGCACCTCATGAATATCGGTAACTGTGGGGACATCAAAAGTTTCAGAAACTTTTTGAAGAATTTTTAGAGCTTTTTTGTCGCCTATTCCTGTAAAACTATCAATTCTACTCCGGTTTGCTTTTTTAAAACTCCCTTTAAAAATAAAAGGGATTTCAAGGCGATCTGTGATGGCCTTAATCTTTTCGGCAATGAGCATCGCCATTTCTTCACCCTCAATAGCACAGGGTCCAGCCAGCAAGAAAAAGTTATTGGAATTGGTGTGTTTAATCTTCGGAATAAGATCTAAATTCATAGCTATATATTGAAGACGCAAAGATAGTTAAAATAACCCCTTATCAACCTCTTCAAAACTATTCGAATAACATTCTTGTTCAACATTGGTGTGAGTACCAAAAATATCTTGCATAACAAGCTTTAAATCGATTATTAAGCAGTACTTTTGCACCCGCGAACGCAGAAGCTAATTTGCTGTGCGTTAGTTAAATGCTTAAAAATCAACAAGCGAAGGTATTACGCCTTAAAAAGAGCAACGATATGGAAATCAAAAACATCGCAATTATTGCCCACGTAGACCACGGTAAAACGACCTTGGTAGATAAGATTATGCATCACTGTAGCTTGTTTCGTGAAAACGAGCATACGGGTGACCTTATTTTGGATAATAATGACCTTGAGCGCGAGCGCGGGATCACGATTACTTCTAAAAATGTTTCTGTAGTTTATAAAGACACTAAGATTAATATTATCGATACACCTGGTCACGCCGATTTTGGTGGAGAAGTAGAGCGTGTATTGAATATGGCCGATGGTGTGTTGTTGTTAGTAGATGCTTTTGAAGGGCCAATGCCGCAAACGCGTTTTGTATTGCAAAAAGCGATTGACCTAGGTTTAAAGCCTTGTGTAGTAATAAACAAAGTAGATAAAGAGAATTGTACACCAGACGAGGTTCACGAATCTGTTTTTGATCTAATGTTCGAACTAGGAGCAGAGGAGTGGCAATTGGATTTTCCTGCGGTTTATGGATCGGCGAAGAACAATTGGATGAGTGATGATTGGAAAAATGAAACAGATAATATTGAGCCATTATTAGACATGGTATTGGAGCATGTACCTTCTCCTAAAATTGAAGCGGGAACTCCACAATTGCTTATTACCTCTTTAGACTTCTCTTCTTTTACCGGTCGTATTGCGATTGGCCGTTTACAAAGAGGAAGTTTGAAAGAAGGAATGCAAGTAACGTTGGTGAAGCGCGATGGTAGTACTCAAAAAACGAAAATAAAGGAATTGCACACTTTTGAAGGTTTAGGCCGTAGAAAAGTAGAGTCGGTTCAAGCTGGAGATATTTGTGCGTTGGTTGGGATTGAAGGATTCGAAATTGGAGATACCGTTGCCGATCTTGAAAACCCGGAAGGGTTAAAGACCATTGCAATTGATGAACCTACAATGAGTATGTTGTTTACAATTAATGATTCACCTTTCTTCGGAAAAGATGGAAGGTTTGTAACCTCTCGCCATATTAGAGAGCGTCTTGAACGTGAACTAGAGAAGAACTTGGCCCTAAGAATGGAGCCAACAGATAGCGCAGATAAATTTATGGTCTTTGGTCGTGGTGTATTGCATTTGTCTGTATTGATCGAGACAATGCGTCGCGAAGGATATGAATTACAAATTGGTCAGCCACAGGTAATCATCAAGGAAATTGATGGAGTGAAATGTGAGCCAGTTGAAGAGATGACGATTGATTTACCAGAAACCGTTAGTGGAACGGCTATTAATATGGTTACGATCAGGAAAGGAGAAATGTTGAGTATGGAAGGAAAAGGAGATCGTATGATCTGTAAATTCCACATTCCATCACGGGGAATTATTGGAATGCGTAATCAATTATTAACTGCAACTGCGGGCGAGGCGATTATGACGCACCGTTTCTTAGAGTATCAACCATTAAAAGGTGGTATTCCTGAAAGACTAAACGGTAGTTTAGTGTCTATGGAGAATGGTGCTGCCATTCCTTATTCAATTGATAAATTACAAGATCGTGGACGATTCTTTGTAAACCCTAATGAAGATATTTACGAAGGACAGGTAGTAGGAGAGAATACGCGTCAAGATGATATGACAGTAAATATTACCAAAACAAAAAAAATGAGTAATGTACGTTCCTCAGGCGCGGATGATAAAGCTAAGATAGTACCTGCAATCAAGTTCTCATTGGAAGAAGCCTTGGAATATATCCAGAAAGATGAATATGTTGAGGTAACTCCAAAGCATTTACGTATTCGTAAGGTGTTCTTAAAAGAAACCGATAGGAAACGAAATAAATTATAGTATTAAAAAACCCGCTTAAAGCGGGTTTTTTTGTTTTTAGTCAATCTCACGGGATAGTTGATATAGTGGTTCTTTTTTAGTTAATTTGTGAGCGATTAAATCTAATCAATCGTAACTAAAATAAATTGATATGAATTTTTTGTATTTCGACCCAGGATTAGGAGCTATGATTGTTCAGGCGGTTGTGGCAGTGGCAGCTGGAGTATTGCTTTTTTCCAAAGGAGTGATGTATAAGGTGAAGTCTTTTTTTGGTCTGGCAAAAGAGGAGGAAGATACTTATGATTCAATAGATATTGATGAACAAGACTCTGATGTAAATGACGAAGATTAATAATAACATTCATGAAGCTTCTTTTCGTGATCCTTCTGGATATATGTTTCACGATGCAGCTACTTTGCGAAGAGTTATTAACCCAATTTATTTTCCACAATACAACAAACTTAAAGAAAGTGGCTTTTTTAGAACCCTTATAGATAAAGGATTACTTATTTCTCATGAAGAGACCGAAGTTTCAGAAGATAAAATAATTATTACGCCGGAAGAAATTCCATTTGTTACCAACCCTTATGAATGGAGCTTTGAACAGTTTAAACATGCTGCACTTCATACATTAAAGATTCAGAAATACGCATTGTCCAAAGGGTTTATTCTGAAAGATGCTTCTGCGTACAACGTTACTTTCCACAAGGGCAAACCTATCTTTATTGACACCCTGTCATTTGATTTTTACGAAAAAGATACTCCGTGGAGAGCATACAAACAGTTTATAACTCATTTTTTTGGGCCTTTAGTATTGGCGAAATACCATGGAACTGAAGTCTTTAAAATGCTACAAACACATATAGATGGGGTTCCAGTGAAACTAATTGCTTCTCTACTCCCGGGAAAATCAAAATTGAGCTCTACATTGTATACTAATATTCATTTATTGGCAAAAATGGAGAGCAAGCACAGTGAAGATTATAAGGCAGAAACCAAGGTAGCTAGGCTGTCTAAAAAGGCTCAGAACAATATTCTTGAAAGTCTTTTCGACTATATAAAAAGGTTGGACTTGAAAGAGGCCTCAGAATGGGGTGATTATTATGATAAGACAAATTACGAAGATGCAGCTTTCATAGCAAAGAAGGAATTTGTTAGTTCCTGGGTTGCTACTCTAAAACCTGAAAGACTTATTGATGTTGGTGGAAATGACGGGACTTTTGCCAGAACGGTTTTGGAGAAAGTACCTCATGTAATCGTTACCGATATTGATAGTAATGCGGTTGGTTATAATTATCAGCAGGTACAAAAGAATAAAGAACTGAATATGCTGCCTTTTGTTTGCGACGTATTACAACCGGCACCTGGCGTTGGTTTTAATAATACGGAAAGAACTTCACTTATAGAGCGATTGAAAGAATATACCCCGGATGTAACAATGGCCTTGGCCTTAATTCACCATATTACGTTATCTGGAAATGTCCCTTTTGAAAAATCGGCCGAGTTCTTTGCAAAGTTTTCGAAATATCTAATTATTGAATTTCCAACCCGAAAGGACTCCTGGGTAGAATCTTTGTTGGTCAGGAAACGAGAGTTTATCAATCATTTTGATTTTTATAATGAGTCTGATTTTGAAGCGGGTTATTTGAATTATTTTGAAGTAGAGAAAAAAGAGCTAATTACTGGAACAAAACGTATATTATATTTGCTGAAACGAAAAAATAATGGCGGCTAAGAAAAGGCAGAACTTTCTTAACAAATTCCTGAATAACCAAAAGGAGTATCCCATTTTAGCCGCTGTAGCAGCTGGTTTGTATCCGATTTTCTTTTATTTCACCAACAACTTTACGCTTGTAAACTCTTGGGGGCATATTGGGTACTTTATAACATTTTTCCTTTGTATACCAGTTCTTATTTTCTTATTATCTCAAAAGGTCTCACGCTTTTCATATTTTATTCCATACCGTAAGTATATACTACCTTTTTTAAACGTATTTACATTTCTTTTTTTAATGGGGGTTTGTCATTATGCGGGTATAGAAAAAAAAATGTCGCTAGCTTTTATTCCTATAGCTCTGTTGTTTTCTTTTTTTCTATTTAGACATTTAAAGAGACTTATAGTATTCCAATTTATTTTAGCGATTGTAGGAATTGGGACCTTAATATTCGCCATAATAAAACAACCATATCATTCGCAGGAATGGATGTTGCAATTAGACGATATTGAACAGGTAGTTTTTAAGAGCACTCCAAATGTATATTTTATAGAGCCAGATGGATATCCAAATTTTTCTGAATTGGATAAGGGATATTATAATTTGGATACTAGCGATATGTCTTTGTTCTTAAAGAATAATGGATTTAAGAATTATCCAAGTTTTAGAAGTAATTATGCTTCTACACTCTCCTCAAATAGTTCAGTATTTATGATGAAACATCATTACTATAACAATGGTGGAAATATGGGCGAGGCACTTCATGCAAGGCATAGTATAATTACTAAAAACCCTGTCCTAGATATTTTTAAAAATAACGGCTACGAGACACATTTAATAGTAGAGATGCCTTATTTACTTTTAAATAAGCCCAAGTTGGGATTCGATCATAGCAATATTGCGTTACGTGAAGTACCGTATATTGGTTCAGGGTTTGAACAAAAGAGAGATGTTTTTTTAGGTTTGAAAAATGTTCTGGCGGTGGATACTGAAAAACCTAGATTCTTTTTTATTGAGTTTTTTAACCCGGGCCATATAAAGAATAGAAAAAGTGAGTCCAAGGGAATGGAAGGAGAGCGTGATGCTTGGATAGAAAGTTTAGAAAAATCTAATGAGAAATTGAAACAACTGGTAGATGCGATAAAGAAAAATGATCCAAATGGATTGATAATTATAACTGCAGATCATGGCGGTTACGTGGGGTTAGACTATGCCGTTGAAATTTATAAAAAAACTAGCGATAGAGATAGAATCTCTTCTATCTTCAGCAGCATACTTTCAATTCATTGGCCAAATCAAGACGCGCCTAACTTTGATGGAAAATTTAAAAGTTCTGTAAATATTTTTCGGCTGTTGTTTTCTTATTTAAGTGAGGACATGCACTATTTAAAGAATCTACAAGATGATGGGAGCTATATACTATTACTTAAAGGTGCTCCAAAGGGGGTATATAAGTATATTAAAGACGATGGAAGCGCTACATTTGACAATATCTCTTTACACAAATTATAACAAGCATTTTCTTTAAAGCGAGATTATCATGCAAGCTAAAAACCAAAATATTTTCAGCGATTTTCTTAGAAACAATAAATCATATCCTGTATTGTCTGGGTTGGCGGCTGGCCTGTATCCTGTGTTATTTTACTATTCCAGAAATTTTAATATGGTAAATTCATGGGAACATGTGGGCTATTTCATATCAGTTTATCTATTGTTTCCCATCCTTCTTTTTGTAATCGCGCATAGGCTAGCGCGATTGCCCGTATTTGCGAAGTATGAAAAATATGTACTTCCATTTTTGAACATATTTTCCTTTTTATTTATTCTGAAGGCTTTTCTCTTTGTGGTCCTGGAGCGGAAGATAATTGTTGGAATTTTTATTGTGGCACTCTTGTTTGCTGTTTTTCTTCATAAATATCTAAAAAAGGTGATTGTTATTCAGCTAATTCTGGCACTGATGGGGACATTTACCGTGGGTCAGGAAATTTATAAAAATGTTGCATATTCTGAAGCATGGAAATTGCAACCCGATAATATTGAGGATGTCGTATTTAAAAAGAAACCTAATGTATATTTTATTGAGCCGGACGGATACGTTAGTTTTTCTGAATTGAAAAAAGGCTTTTATAAGGCTAAGAATAGTCTGTTTGAAGATTTTCTTTTAGAAAATAATTTCAAAAGTTACCCCAACTTCCGAAGCAATTATAACACAACCCTTACGTCTAATAGTGCAGCGTTTACGATGAAACATCATTATTTTAACTACGCTATTCGAACCGGGGAAGTCCAAAATGGGCGTCAAAATATTATAAGTAGTAATGCGGTATTGAATACCTTTAAAAAGAATGATTACGAAACTTATTTTCTTTCCGAATCGCCTTATTTCTTGCTAAATCGTCCAAAAATGGCTTACGATCATAGCAATATTGAATATTCTGAAATTGCCTATATCCACAACGGTTTGGGTGAGATTCGACCGTTAATGCCGCCATTAGAGTCTTATCTAAATGACGGTGTTTTAAAACCTAAATTCTTTTTTATTCAGATTTTGCGTCCTACCCACATAGAGCCTAGTGAGAATTATTCTGAAGGCGCAGCTGTTGAACGTGAAAAATATCTAGAGCGATTAGAGGAGTCTAATACATTAATGACTCAAATGATTGAGTCAATTCAAGAAAAGGATCCAGAAGCTCTTATCATAATTATGGCGGATCATGGAGGGTTTGTAGGTTTGGACTTTAGTTTTCAGACCGAAATAAAAACACAGGACAGAGATCTTATCTATTCCATTTTTAGTTCCAATCTAACAATCCATTGGCCAAATGGTGAAGTCCCTAACTATGATTCAAAACTAAAAACGCCAGTGAATGTGTTTAGGATTCTTTTTGCCTATTTATCTAATAATGAGAGTTATTTGGGACACCTTCAGCCAAATGAGAGCTTTATTGTTTTAAAGGAGGGGGCTCAACCAGGCATATACAAATATATTGATGCTTCTGGAAATATAGTCTTTGAGAAAATGGAGCCGGAAGAATAATGAAAGAAAGGCGAGTTATTAGGAAATAAAACGAAGCAGATTGTATCTAAAAATACACCATAGCGCCCAAACACCATCCTTCCAGTTTATTTTTTTTCCTTCTTCATATGTACGACCATAGTAGGAAATACCAACTTCATAAATACGAATTTTAGGGATTCGAGATATTTTGGCAGTTACTTCGGGTTCAAACCCGAAACGTTTCTCTTTCAATGTTAGTCCTTTTATTATTTCGGATCTAAATAATTTATAACAGGTTTCCATATCTGTTAAATTTAGATTGGTAAACATATTACTTAGGAAAGTTAGAAACTTGTTTCCAAGTGTATGCCAAAAAAATAGAATTCGATGCGGATTACCACCCATAAACCTTGAACCATAAACAACATCAGCTTTTCCATCAAGCATAGGCCTTAAAAGTAAAGAGTATTCATTAGGGTCATATTCTAGATCGGCATCTTGGACAATTAAAAAATCTCCTGTTGCAAGATCAATGCCTTTATGAAGTGCTGCGCCTTTACCTTGATTTTGGGGTTGAGAAAATAATTTAATAGTAAGGTCTTTGTGGTTTTCAATAAAGTTTTTTACCAAACTAAGTGTCTGGTCTTTCGAACAATCATCAATAATAACAATCTCCTTATCCAAATCTTCAGGCAATTCAAGTTGATAAAGTACCTCTAGAATTTCAAGAATAGTGGCCTCTTCATTGTAGGCAGGAATAATTACTGAAAGTGTCTTCTGCATATAAAAACTTTTCGGGCAAATATATATATATCTGTACTGCTACCTTTAAAAAAAATGCCATAATCTTGTTTTACAAGAAACTTCAGGATTAAATCTTGTTGGTTTGTTTCTTTGAATTATCCCTTTAGGTAGTAAGGTTTCTTTTAATGGCCTCTAATTTTATTAAGAGAAAAGACTATTTTTGATTTTAGGAGTATGAAAACGAAAATCGTTAATTATAGTATTGTTTTGCTTGGGCTAATCCCATTAATGATATGGACATATCGTTATGTTAATTGGGACTTGTGGTATGACGAAGTTTATTCTTTGGAGCATTTTTCGTTACAGGATTTTGCAACAACGTTATTTTATTATCCTTCTCCAAATAATCATATTTTTTTTAACATCACGAGTCAATTAATTTCCAGAATATTTAATCTTAGAGATGCGTTTTTGGTTTCTGAAAACGTATATATTTTTAGACTTTTTCAGTTAGTAATTTCCCTTTTAACGGCCTATTTCACTGTGCGTGTTGCAAAACTATTTTTTAATAATAAAAGTAGTTTTTTAATCTATGCTGTGTTCTTTACTACCATTCCTGTGATTAATTTTTCATTGCAGCTAAGAGGCTATAATATGAGCTCCTTATTCTTAATAATGATGATTTTCTATACTTGGAGATATATTGAGTTGAGAAGGAAGTATGATTGGATTAGGATACTTCTATCCACGATATTACTTATTTATACCATCCCTTCAAATTTGTATTTTGTTGTTTCATTGTGGTTGGCAGTTGTATTGATTTTTGCCATTAGTAGAAAAATGGATAAAAATTTTTCTTTTCGTAGTTACAGGAATGCACTCTTGTATATTTCGATTGGTGTACTAGTTTCTATTTTTCTGTATTTACCTGTTTTGGAAAATGTGATTTTTAACAAGTATTCACATTCAGAGGCGCCGGGTTATTTTTATACTTGGGGAGTTTTTAAAGGAGTTGCCCCAGCTTTTTTATCAAAAAGATATTTGTTGCTATTATTTATTGTGCCTTTTATCCTATGGTTTCGAAAAGCGGGTAGGATTAAGGAAACGTACTATTTTGTCTTTCTTTTAATAATGTTTGCGTTGCCATTTGCAATTTCTTTTATGCACCAAAAGATGCCATTTCAACGGGTTTTTATTCCCTTAGCCCCTGTGTTTTGTTTACTTCTAGCAGTACCAGTGATTCAATTTATTGATAACAGCACGAATTGGTATCGGATAAGAATTTTACAAGTCTTAGTTACTTGTTACTGCCTATTTATTTTTATGGATCAAATAAATAAGAATGAATTAATTATTTCTAAAAATTTGGTTGAGAACAATAAACTGTCCCAAGATATATACAGGAATTTCTATTTGGCAGATTATTATAAACAGGATCGTGTAATGAAAGAATTAAGTGTTATAAGAAAGGGGGTTCCTGTCGTAAAATACAATCAGCTTGATAAGCCTTCAACAGATTTATATCTACGGAAGTACAATATTCCCTTTGATGAGGTCCTTTCTATTGAAGATATAGCGCGAAAAGCTAAAGAATTCAATCATTTTTACCTGCTAACTTCTATGAGGGATAGGACATTAAAAGAACTTCAGTCAACAGGCAATATCCAAGCTAACGTTGTGAAGAACGAGTTTTATTTTACAAATGTAATTGACGTCAAATATATTGGAAATTGACAATTTGAAAACTTCACAGGACTATTTTTTAAGTCCTAAAATACTAAAGAATAGACTGAACAAAATTACCTGTACCCCAAGTAGCATAGCTGTTATAGCTGGAATGACGATTCTCAATGTATTTGAGTTATGAATGTCTCCAAAATTGAGTTCTTTCCAGTTACTATAGGCAAAACCACTTAGTGCAATTCCAAAAAGAACAAGGAAAAGGCCTATGAGAAGCCCTTTTTCTAAGTTTATATATTTGAAAAGCTTATCGTATTTATTCGATTTGGGCAAAAGTTCATTTTCCACCGTAAATACTTTTGTAAGACCATAGAATAATATAAACTGAAAACCTATTAGAACACAGCCTGAAGTAAATAATAGCGTATGGACGTCAAATGTAATGTCCCCAATGTTAATAGGTGAATAGATTAGAAAGCCACTGGAGATCAGCCCTAATAGCATTAATAGGATTCCTGGAATAAAAAATAACCACCTAGGGCTATAAAGAACAAGGAAACGGAGGTGTCTCCATCCATCTTGCCAGGTATTTAAATGTGGGGGACGGGTTCTACCATCTGGAGATAAAATGGTTGGGACTTCCGCTATTTTTAGATTTTTCAAACTTGATTTTACGATCATTTCGGATGCGAATTCCATTCCCGTGGTTTTCAGCTCCATTTTTTTAAATGCCTCTTTACTAAAACCACGTAAGCCACAATGAAAATCCCCAATTTTAGATTTAAAGAACAATCGTCCTATGAATGAGAGTACCGGGTTCCCGAGGTACTTATGTATAAACGGCATCGCTCCTTTTTTAATACCTCCCTTAAATCGATTTCCCATGACCAAGTCATAACCTTCTCGAAGTTTAACAATGTAGGGCATCATATTGCTAAAGTCATAACTATCATCTGCATCTCCCATCATCACATAGGTTCCTTGGGCAGCATTGATACCGCCAATTAAAGCACTTCCGTAGCCTTTTTTAGGAACATCTATAACCCGAGCATTCAATTGTAATGCGATTTCTTGAGAGCCGTCTGTGCTTCCATTATCAGCTATCACCACTTCGCCAGCTATCTGTTCTCTTTCAAAAAAAGACTGTGCTTTTTTGATGCAAATTGCCAGAGTTTCCGCTTCATTAAGGCAAGGCATTACAACACTTAACTCTATATTCATACTTTGGATGTTAGTTTTTTTGAAAGAATTATCAAGATAATAAAACCGAGTGCGAAGTTATAAAAAGTATAGCGCATTATGGTATGCACCGCGACAGCCACTAATAATGAATTCGCAAGTAGTAAAAGTGAAGCCATAAACGTAAGACCATTGTCCAAAGTAAAACGCTTTAAAGATTGCCATCCACTATATATACTTACTAGGACAAAGAAAATAAATATAAAGATAGAATAGTAACCTCTCAAAACACTAATTGAATATAACGTAACCCATTCCTTAAAATGGGCTTTTAGGAGTATTGGAAACATTGCTTTCGCTGCAAATTCTGTGTCAATATAATTCTTAAAGGTAATCCCATCTTTCTCATAAAAGTGTTTTGCTCCAAGGTTATGGAAGCTCTGATTGCAGATATATGGAAAATTATTGTGAAACAATTCATATTGATCTTTAGAGGTGCCTTCAACTTTAGAACTCAATAATCCAAGACTGTCAATTCTCTTATAGGTTTTTTGAAATAGTACCCTCTGATCAGGATGATCCGTAAACAAATCTTCATCCTTCTCCTCCGATAAATACAAAGGCAGCGTGAGGGCATTTACATAACTAAATGGCGTAGTTATAAAATAGCCGTGGACTAGTTTTCTATACGTACTATCCAACATATTGGTTAGTAAAGGAACAAGAAGTAGGAGAAGTAAATATTTTAGATTTTTTTTAAGAAGGATATTTTTCTTCTCTTTCAAAATGAAAATCAATATTACAATAGGAATCACCACGGCAAATTGGCCTCTGGTAAGAGCGAGTAACACATAGGCAATAATTAGCCAGTAAATTTTTCTTGATTCGTTTCTGAATAAAAAATCAATTGAATATGATATCAATAAAAGATAAAAAGGATAAGAAAGTCCTTCAGAACAAAGATTGTTTGCTGTTAGAAGAGGCGAAAAAAGAGGGAAAACTAATATTAATAAAAGTATACTTTTAACCAGCAGATTTACGTTTAGTAAATCGCTGATGTTTTTCTGAAAAGTATGTATAGAAAATAAAGTCAAGAGTAATTGAAATCCAACGATGGCTAGATCAAAATAATCTTTAAAAATAAAATCAAAAGTCCGTAAAAAGATCACATAGCCTGGATACCTGTTTACATTCAGGTGCCAATAACTATTGGTGTCTGGAGAATAGATCGCAGGTTGAAGGATAAAATAGCCAAAGATAAATGAGTATATTACGAAAAGTAAGATATCATAGATTTGGATCTTTTTATTCCTTATCGTGAGGTACTTATTCAAATTAATGTAACTTTAAGTTCAATGCAAACTACATAAAACTAAAATTTAAATTAGTTTTACATTTATAATTCAACAACTTTTTTTGAAAAACAAAGCTACTCATATACCGCGTATTATTAGTATAAAAAAGTATACACAAAACGATAAACTTCAATGGGATGCTTTTATCGATGAAGCAAAGAACGCTACTTTTCTCTTCCGAAGGGATTTTATGGAATATCATCAAGATCGTTTTGAGGATTATTCCTTATTGATTTATAAGAATGAAAAGTTGGTTGGACTTCTACCAGCCAATCGAGTTAATAATTCCATACACTCGCATCAAGGGCTTACTTATGGCGGGCTAGTGATTGGAAAAAAACCTAAGTTGGAAGAAGTAAACGAGATTTTTATAGAGCTTTTGAGCTTTTTGCATGCAGAGGAAATCTCAACCCTATATCTAAAACAACTCCCAACTATCTATCACCTTCTCCCTAGTGATGAAATGGTTTATTTACTTTTTATCTCTGAAGCAAAGCTCATTCGAGCAGATGTTTCAAGCGCAGTGGCCAAGAGTAATCCAATAAAAATCCTTTCCAATAGAATGGAAGGCGTTAAAAAAGGAAGAAAATCTGATTTGAGCATTCGCGAAGACAGTAATTTTGATTCATTTTGGAACGACATACTCGTTCCTAATCTCAAGGAGCGTTACGATATTGCACCAGTACATTCCTTAGAAGAGATTAAAACAATAGGAGCTTATTTCCCTAAAAATATTATTCAATTTAATGTCTATGATGGAGATAAGATTGTTGCAGGTGCGACAATTTTTGAAACAAAGGAAGTAGCGCACGTCCAATATATTTCGGCGAATGCCGATAAGCAAAAGTTGGGAAGTCTAGATTTCTTGTTTGAATATCTGCTAAAGACGCGTTATCTTGATAAAAAGTATTTTGACTTTGGCACTTCCAATGAGAATAGGGGACGGAATGTGAATAAGGGACTTCAGTATTGGAAGGAATGTTTTGGGGCTCGAAGTATTGTATATCCAACTTATAAAGTCGAAACCGTTAATTATCTTAAGCTAAAAGAGATTTTTATATGATTCCATTTTTAGATCTACATAAAATTAATATGCGTTTTGAAACCGAATTTCAAAATCGGTTCAAGGCGTTTTTAGATTCTGGATATTATATATTAGGAACTCAAGTTTCTGCATTTGAGAAGACATATGCGGACTATTGCGGCACCAATCATTGCATTGGAGTCGCGAATGGTTTGGATGCGTTACGTCTTATCCTAGATGCGTATAGGGTTTTAGGAAAGTTAAAGGATGGAGATGAGGTTCTGGTTGCCTCGAATACTTACATAGCTACTATTCTTGCCATTAGACAAGCAGGGTTAACACCTATTTTGGTTGAAGGAGAAGATAAGATCTTCAATTTTGATTTGACTGAATTGAAAAAAGCATGTAATTCTAAGACAAAGGTGATTTTACCAGTTCATTTATATGGGCAGTTAAGTCCAATGGATGAAATAAATACTATTGCAAGAGAAAAGGGTCTGCTGGTAATTGAAGATGCTGCACAGGCGCACGGAGCAAAGAATGTTGAAGGGAAAAGAGCTGGAAATTTAGGAGATGCTGCGGGGTTTAGTTTTTATCCAACAAAGAACTTAGGTGCTTTAGGAGATGGAGGAGCCGTTACAACTAACAGTGATAAATTGGCTTCGGTTATTCGAATGCTTCGGAATTATGGAGCTTCGTCAAAATATATAAATGAGTATGTTGGAATCAATTCTAGATTGGATGAGATTCAGGCCGCATTTCTAAATTGTAAACTTCCGTTGCTTGATGCCGATAATGAAAAAAGGCGGGTTATTGCAAAACGATATCTTTCAGAAGTAAACAATGAAAAAATAGAACTTCCTTATTATAATCAAAGCGAAGATCACGTTTTTCATCTGTTTGTTGTTCAAGTTAAAGATCGAAACGCTTTTATTGAGTATCTAAAAGAGAGTGAAATTGGCACTTTAGTGCATTACCCTATAGCACCTCATAAGCAAGAGGCGTTCATAGAATATGAAAACTTGACGTTTCCAGTTACCGAAAAAATTCACAGAGAGGTTGTAAGTATTCCTGTAAGTCCGATACTTACAAACCTTGAGGTGGACCGAATCATTTCGGTGCTAAATTCATACTAATTGAACATACCAGAATTTATACGTGGTAATTTACTTTTGAAGATGACTTCGCTCAATGCGGCTGTTATAGGCATACGCCTAGTGATAAGTTTTTTTATTCAGCGTCTTTTAGCCGAAATTGTAGGTGAGGCTGGTATTTCTAAAATTGGACAACTTCGTAATCTTTCTCAATTACTTACTTCGACTACATCTGTTGGAGTCTTTAGTGGTGTAGTTAAATATGTGGCGGAGTATAAAGAAGAGAAAGAACAACTGCAGAAGTTGTTTTCTACCGCTTTTGTATTTTCCATAATAGGATCGGTGCTTTGTTTTTTAGTTTTGTTTTTTGGAGCGGATTTTATTAGTGAGCATCTATTTCTATCTAAAGACTTTTCTTATCTCATCAAATTGTTGGCGGTATTAGTTCCTTTTATAAGTGTTCAGCGTATTTTTAACGGGGTTGTCAATGGATTATCTAAATATAAAAAGTTCGCAAAAATCGATTTGATTGCATACCTGATAAGTGCAACACTTACAATTGTATTTCTCTTAAAGTATAATATTGATGGTGCTTTAATTGCTATAGCAATTACACCTTTAATTCAATTGCTAGTACTACTGTTTATATTCTCTAAGGTTTTAAAAGAGTATGTACAGTTCTCAAAACTATCTTTAAAAACTCCAATGGCCAAGGCGTTGTTGGCTTTCTCATTGATGTCTTTCTTTTCTTCAGTTTTATTGAACTACGTTGAAATTGACGTACGAAGTATGCTTGCGGACAGATTGAGCGAGGAAGATGCGGGTTTATGGACAGCAATGACATTTATTTCTAAAAATTATATGGTGTTTTCTGGCTCCATATTTACACTTTATGTACTACCTAGGTTTGCAGGGATTAAGACAACGGGATTGTTTAAAAAAGAACTGCTGTCAATCTATAAAACACTCTTGCCAATTTTTGGTTTAGGGATGTTGGGCGTCTATTTTCTGAGAAGTTATTTCGTTGATTTTATCTATCCGGGTTTTGATGGGATGCTACCCTTGTTTAAATGGCAGTTACTAGGAGATTTTGTGCGCTTGGCTTCCTTAGTCTTGATACATCAATTTTTAGCAAAGAAACTGGTTCGGAGTTTTATCTTTTCTGAAATAGTTTCATTAGGATTATTCTATTTACTGGCTCATTATTTAGTAAAGCAATACGGCGTAGAAGGTGTTGTAATTGGTCATTTTATTCGATACATTGTTTATTTTGCAGTGGTTCTTTTCTTGGTCGTACGTTATTTTAACAAGCAGAAAGCAACTTCTTAAGTATTGTGTATCTCTACTATAACTAAATTAATATGTTGAAAAATCCGTTATCAAAAAGACTTAATGTCAAAACATAAAGATTCATATCGAAATGTACTTAAGGCCACCTCGCTATTTGGAGGCGTGCAAATAGTAAATATTTTGATTGCGATTGTACGCTCAAAGTTTATCGCCTTGTTCATCGGACCTACTGGAATGGGGATTGCGAGTTTACTTAATTCTACTTTAGGATTGATTAATGGTGTTACGAATCTTGGCTTGGATAGTAGCGCCGTTAGGGACATATCTCTATCACACGAGAATAAAAGTCAAGAAGAAACGACTAGAACTATAAGTATACTAAAACGACTTGTATGGTTCACAGCAAGTTTTGGAGCATTACTCATGATAGCCTTGTCTCCTTTTTTGAGTGAATTTGCTTTTGAGAATAAGGATTTTACCTTGGCTTTTGTCTGGATAGCAATTGCATTGTTTTTTAAACAACTAACTAATAGTAAGCTGTCTATTTTGCAGGGGCTTCGGAAGCTGAAAGATCTAGCCAAGGCCAATTTATTTGGAAATATTTTTGGGCTTATTATTACAGTTCCGTTGTATTATTATTATCGAATTGATGCCATTGTTCCGGCAATAATAATAGCCTCGTTAATGAGTTTTGCCTTTACGTTTTATTACACCCAAAAAGCGGAAATCGCTAAATCACCAATTACCACTGCCGAGGCCTTTTCCGAAGGAAAAGAAATGATACAATTAGGAGTAACCCTGAGCGTAAGCAGTCTTATATCTTTACTAGTGGCATACATCATTCAAATTTATATTAGTCAGAAAGGCGGCGTAGATGAGGTAGGATTGTACAATGCGGGTTTTGTGATTTTGAACACCTATGTTGGGATTATTTTTACGGCAATGGCCACAGATTATTTTCCACGACTTTCTGCGATTTCCGAAGAGGTAATCAAGATTAGAAAAGTTGTGTTTGAACAAGCCTTTATTGCGGTATTGCTCATAACACCCATTATTGTTGTCTTCTTGATGTTTGCTCAGTTTATTATAGTATTGCTATATTCTGAAGCGTTTACACCCATCGTGAAAATGGTAAGTTGGGGAATTCTAGGAATGGTTTTTAAAGCGGTTTCTTTTTCAATGGGTTATGTGATTATTGCCAAAGGAGATTCGAAGTTGTTCGTAAAAACGGCTATTGGATTTAACACCATTTTGTTGGCATCGAATGTTGTGGGTTATTCTTATGGTGGATTAGAAGGCCTAGGGATAAGCTTCTTTTTATATTATATCTTACATTTTATCGCTTTACGAGTAATTACCAAAATGCGATATAATTTTTATTTCGATAGAGGGTTTTACCCTATTTTCGTGTTTTGTATTGTACTGTCTCTGGTCGCTTTTCTATTAACTTATATTGAGGCTTCATTCTTGAAATATGGTTTAATGACGCTAGTTGTTGTTTTATCTTTTGTATTTTCATATTACCAATTGGACAAGAAAATGGATATTAAAGAACTTTTCAGTAAAATTCTTAGAAAAAAGAAATGATAAAACTGTTGAAGACAGCATATAGAAACTTAAAGAAGAGGTGGAAACTTCTTATCTCTGTGAATTGGATAAAAACGATTCGATTTAATTTTAAGAAATTCCCTTATTCTGTTGCAAAAAAATTACCTATTATTTTCTATGGAAAAGTTAAGTTCACTTCAATTTCTGGTGAAGTTGTCATAGAAGGGCCTATTAAACGTGGGATGATAGGCTTTGGGCAGCGTTTTGAAAGAATGTCTAAAGCCCAAGGTATTGCTGAGATCTCAATAAACGGAAAGCTAGTTTTTAAGAATAACGCACACTTTGGAAAGGACGTTCTATTGCATGTTGATAAAGGGGCTTATTGTGAGTTTGGATATATGGCATGCTTGGGTTCTAGTGTAAAATTAATTTGTACAGACAAGGTGGTTTTAGGTGATTGGGCGGGTATTGGGTATGAATCCCAAATTATAGATACAAATTCTCATCCTATGATGGATACATCAACCGGTGAATATTATCCTATGAGTGGTCCTATTTCTATAGGGAATTACAACTCATTTTCGAACAGAATTTCCATAATGCCAAATACCAAAACTCCTGATCATTGTGTGGTCGCATCAAATTCTTTATGTAATAAGGATTATACTTCTCTGGGTAATTATATTTTACTTGGGGGAATTCCGGCCAAGTTAATTAAAGATAATTATGCTCGTGATTGGGAAGGTGAGAAAGAGGATCTATTGCGCTTTAAGATTATTAAATGGTAAAGTGAAAATCAAAACCAATTTGAGTGGTTTTTATACTTTCTTCTGAAATTTAGCAGGATTTCCGAACCAAATTTCATTGGCTGGCACATTTTTGTTTATAAAGGACATCGAACCAAGGACACTATTTTCTCCAATTGTAATTCCATGTTGTAAAACACAACCAGTTCCGACAAAAACATTAGCCCCGATATCTGCACCTCCAATTTGTTCGTGCTCAGTATTTAGATTGTTAGACATCATTTTTGGACAGATATAAGTACCATCGCCAATCTTCACTCCACGTGCAATAATACTATCGTAACGAACGGTAACATTGTTTCCAATAGAGCAATTTCCTGATGAAGAGACCCTTGAGTCTATATAGCAGTTTTTACCTATAATAGTGCCTTCACGCAATTCTACATAGCTTTTTATCACAGTGTTATCACCAATTACCACATCATCTTCAATAATGCAAAAGGCTCCGATCTTGACATTTTTTCCAATAGTCGCCTTTTCCGAAATGATATTTCTTTCCATAAGGTAGTTTAGTTAAGTGTAGTGCATTTGAACCTTAAAGCAAAAGTAAGCTTTCAAAGTTTATATTTATGATGCTTTTATTAAATAAAGGTTGCTAAAAATTTGGGCTTATTTTTAGACGAATTAAAGGTTGTAAGTCTCTAAATACTTTTTTGCGACTTTTTGAAAATCATGCTCACGTTCAATGAAGGCACGTGCTCCTTTTCCAATTTCATTGATTCTATGAGGATGTTCGATTAGTTCACCTATTTTTTTTGCTAAATATTCGGCATTGGGAAGGGCATTAATGCAAACTTCATCTACCTTTAATGTATAATGAATTAAGAATTCTTTTTCGGCTCCTGTAAAAACCACCTTTCCTTTAGCCATAGCTTCTAAAGCGTTATAGCCTTGGTCATATGAATATACTTGGTCCAAAATAATATGAGCATCGTTATAAAGAGAGATATATTCTTTATAGGGTATATTCTCTACAATAATTACTTCGACCTTATCCAGATACTTGTCTTGAATAATTTTCAATGCCTTTTCGAAGAAGGGAATTCCTTTAGGATGGTAAGTGCCTCTGTTAATTCCTAAAAAAATAATAATTTTCTGATCGATAGATGGTTGCTGAAATAAAAACTCATTTGGATTAACGGGGTTAGGAATTAAACCTAGATATTTCTTGTGATTTTTTAGTGGCAATACATAGTCAAAATCTGATGCAATAACCCCTTTTATATTACTGAAAACTAATTCGTGAGTTTTCCGCATATGATTTTCTGTATACTCCAATACATAACTAAACTCCTTTTTTAGGGTAGGCTCTAGAAAGTACGTATCCATAAGCGAATACCGCAATTTCTTGTCCATCATATATTTTACACTAATTGTATCCACACCGCAAGACAATAAGAATACTTTCGAATTTTGGCTAAATATTTTCTTAAGAAGATAGCGCTCTAAAGATGGGATCGTTTTAATCGGCTTCTCATTGATGAACTGAACAACATCGAATTTTTTTATTTTTTTAAGTATAAATAAGCAGCGAAGACCTCGTTCTAACTCATTAAGATCGATTTTAAAGATTTTATAAATTGCAAGTTTAAGGTAGCGCAATGGAAATGTATTCGTTAAGGAAGCCCTTATTGAGATATCATTTGGAAAGTTCTTGAAGCCATCTCCATCCGAAACCAGTGTGACCTCATGCGCTAATGAAATAAGCCCTTCTTTTAGAGAATTATGAAGGCGGCTGTACTCCCCAAGCAATAAAATCTTCATAAAGTAAGTATATTTGCATCGAAGTTAAATATTAATAAATGATAAAACAAACCCCATATAAGATTGCACTAGTTGGTGATATGCTGAGTGGGGGTGGAGCTGAAAAAGTCCAGGCGAGATTGTCATTTTTTTTTGAAGCCCAAGGAATTGAAATCCATCATGTTATTGTACAAGATCTAGTAACCTATGAGTATGCTGGTGAGTTGTTTAATATGGGGAAGCTCAAAGATGAATCCAATAATTTTCGAAATAGATTTTTACGCTTAAGAGAATTGAAAAAGTATCTTGCTAGACATAGTTTTGATTTTATTATCGATTTTCGCGTTAAGAATAAGTTTTTACAAGAGTTTGCATTGGCTAAGTGGATTTACAAAACGTCATTCGTAATGAATATAAGTAGTTTTAATACTGATTTCTATTTTCCGAAGAATGTATTACTTGGAAGACTAATTTATAAGAATGCATATGGTTTTGTAACTGTTTCTAAAGCGGTGAAAAGAAAGATTGAAGAGGATTATAACTGCAAGAATGTAGAAACTATTTATAATCCCATTATTTCAGAAGAAATAGAAAAGAAATCTAATAAACACATTGATGTGAGCTATGAATTCATTCTGGGAATTGGTAGAATGCAAGACAACATCAAACAATTTAATCATCTCATCTTGGCATTTAATAATTCAATTGCCAAGAAGAACGGCTTGAAACTTCTGTTAATTGGTGATGGTGAGCATAAAAAAGAATTGAAGGCTTTGGCCGGGGAATATGGACTCGCTAAAGAGGTTGTGTTTATATCCTATCAGGAGAATCCGTATCCCTATATGAAAAGCGCGCGATTTATGGCACTAACAAGTAAAAATGAGGGCTTCCCAAATGTACTTATTGAAAGTTTGGCGTGTGGAACTCCGCTTGTTGCTTATAATTGTGAGTCTGGTCCCGATGAAATAATATCTCATGAATATAATGGATTACTGGTAAAAAATCAAGATATTGATGAAATGACCAAGGCGATTAATAGAATGATAAATGATGATGAGCTATATAAATTCTGTAAATCCAATTCTAAAAAAAGCACGCAGCTTTACGATATTGATTCTATTGGAAACGAATGGTTAAATTTTTTAAAAATATCGGTGTAATTATGAATATAGAAATAATAGACCTTCCTAAGATTGAAGATGTAAGAGGAAATATTTCAGTAATAGAAAAGAATATATTGCCTTTCCCAATAAAGCGAGTTTACTACTTGTACGATGTCCCTAGTAATGCTTCAAGAGGAGGACATGCGCACAAAAAACAGCTTGAATTTTTAATTCCGATTTCAGGTAGTTTTGACGTGGTTCTTAAAGATGGCGTCGATATTCAAACTGTTTCTTTGAACAAGCCGTTTAAAGGGTTATTAATTAAATCCAATGTGTGGCGTGAGCTTGAGAATTTTTCCTCAGGATCTGTGTGTTTAGTGATTTCTTCTGGCGAGTTTGATGAGGACGACTATATACGTAGCTATGATGATTTTATTCGATATATAGGAATTAGTAGCTAGAGGCATCAAAACCCAATGTTTGGGTTAATTTTTTAAACTTTGATATATATTCTAGTAAAAACTTGGGAGCCTTTAAAAGTAGGCGCTGTTTCCAGTTTAAGTTTTTGAGATCGATACCCGCAACCATTTTCTTGTGCCTTTCAGAATCACTATCTAACCTAAATAATTTTGCTTTGATATAGCGCTGAAAATCAAGGTATTTTTTAAGATCTTTTCGGTCTTTGTAGATGTTTTCATAATAATCGTAATCAGGAATGGTTTTACCAGCCAATCCATTTTGAGTAATTTGATTTTCTGAAACCAATAAATAAGTAACCAGATTTTCATTATAATACGCTAATTTGTATTTTATATTTGCGCGTATATTGAAATCAATATCTTCACTATAATTTACCTTTTCGTTATAATAACCAATATCCTCGAATACCGATTTACGAACACACAGACAAGAAGGGTAAAAAATGGATTGATTTAAATTACATAAAAAGAAGTTGGAAATAATACCATGTTTTTCAATCTCTTTCAATTTAAAATCATGAACTAATCGAGAGTCATTTTTTAATAAAACCTCATACTTCGTTGCATACAAATTTGCGTTTGGATATTCCTTAATTAGGAAATCTATTTTTTCTAAAAAACCAGAATGCCATAAGTCATCTGCATCCAAAAAAGCAACATAATCCGCTGTTGCATTATTGATACCCGTGTTTCTAGAGGCAGAAAGCCCCTTGTTTATATTATGATTAATGATTTGTATTCTAGTATCAACAAACATATTCACAATTCTCAAACTGTCATCTGTGGAACAATCGTTTACAATGATAAGTTCAAAATCTTTGAAAGTTTGATTAAGGGCATGAGTTAAAGTGTTGGAAATAAAATTCACCTTATTGTATAGTGGTATTACCACAGTAAATCTAGGCATCGTCTTTAAGTTTTATGTAGTAGTTTAACCTATACAGATCGAATAAAAATAAAGAAGGTCTTTTTGAGCCAAGATTATTAAGTATTTGTTTGTCTGTTAGGTTCATTAAAACTGAAAACGGTTTAACAAAATAATATTTTTTAAGTTTAAGATATGATTTCTGTAAAGGTCTTAGGTTAGAGTCCATCAAGTTTTGAGCTTCGAGATTGACCGTTGTTTCCACAGATTCAAGGGATTTTTTTATGAACACCGAAGCCGATTCAAGGCCCAAATGATACACTGGATTATTGATGTGATTTATAGCAACATTCAGCTTTTTCAAATTGTTGGAAAAGAGATTGTCAAGTCCATATGCATTCTTTATTATCGAATTCGCTTTAGAGAATATTTCTTTTCGGATTAGTAGGTTCTGTGAAATAATAAAAAAAGGATCCTTTAGGCGCTCACTCACGGATTTAGCTTCTCTAGCCTTTCCGTAAACCCATCGCAATATGTTTTCTCTTTTTGGAGCTGTATTGCAATAACTTATACCACCAAAAATTACATCCCAATCGTTACTTTCTTCAATTCTGAAGTTTTTTATGAAATTATCACTTGAGGGCAACACATCTGCATCCAGAAATAGGAGCCAATTGTGCGTGGCAAGCGATGCTAATAAGTTTCGCGAAGCAGTTCTTCCAAGGTTTTCCTTATTGGAAATAATACTACAATTCGTTAATCGCCCAATTCTATTATTCTGTTCAAGGATTTCAGTCTTTGTAGAGCAATCATCAACAACAATTATTTCAAAGGGATAGGATTCTTTGCTGCATTGATTCCAAATAGTTTCAACTAAATGGAAAATGTCATAATTGTATGTGGGAATTAGAATTGAAAGCATATTTCTTTGTTGTTGTAAAAATACATTTTTAAAGAATTAAAATTTCAGATTAAATATTAAATAGTAATTTTAGGTGTTACAAACTTGATCTATTTTGATGAATACCGAGGATATTTCTGAACTAATCTATAAGAGACTTAAAGAACAAGAGGATACATTGCGTTTGCAATTTGACAATTCTAAAAACAGCATAGGGTATTTTTACTTGGACAATATTTTACCCGAAGCTTTAGTGAACCAGATTGGAGAGGTGTTTCCTAAAAAGGAGGAGATGAACCAGAAAAAAAGCCTTAGAGAATTTAAACATGTCGCTGCTCAAATGGATCAGTACAATCCGCTCTTAGAAAAGGTTATTTATGCCTTTCAACATGATCGAATTGTAAAGCTTGTAGGCAAGATATGTGGTATTGAACAGCTTGAACCGGACGAACATTTATACGCAGGAGGAATTTCATTAATGGCGGAGGGCAATTTTTTAAATCCTCATTTGGATAATTCTCACGACAAGAACAGAGATAAATGGAGAGTCCTTAACTTGTTATACTATGTAACTCCTAATTGGGAGGACCACTATGGAGGACACCTTGAGGTTTGGCCAAATGGACTAGAGGATGATCAAATAACCCTACACAGTCGTTTTAATAGGCTAGTGGTGATGGCTACACACCAAAAATCTTGGCATAGTGTAAGCCCCGTTACTTTTAACGGTGAGCGCTGCTGTATTTCTAATTATTATTTTTCAGATATTCCGTTGAAAGCCAGCGATCGCTTTCATGTAACGTCCTTTAGAGCCCGGCCAGGTCAGCGAATTAAAGATATGATTCTAGGTGTAGATTCTTTTATTAGAATGAATATTCGAAAAGTATTTAAAAAAGGAATTAAAGAGAATCCGCACGTGTATAATAAGGAAAAAAAAGACTAATGTTATTTTTTAACAATTATGATGGTTTCTTCTTTAAAGCCTGAATACATATCTGTCTCAAATTTGGCTGCGGTAACTTGGCTAAAGTGATTGCTCTTTAAACGCGCAACAAGACCTTCGATTGAATAAATTCTAACATGGTCTTCTTGTCCGAAAGCTTTTAAACGATCCTCTTTTGATGTTATAGTCGCATCTTCGTAGATATCAAATCCATTTTTGAAAGGAGTTTGAATTAAGCAAACACCATTAGGCTTTAAAACACGATGCAGCTCTTGCATTGCTTTTTGATCCTCTAAAATATGTTCTAAAATATGATAACAGATAATTAAGTCGAAGGCGTTGTCTTCGCAATCAATTTGAGTAATATCAAAACGATATTCCGCAATAAACTCGTTTTCAAAATCTGTACTGAAATATTCAATATCGGTGTTTTTCTTAAGTTCCTTATAAAGGCCTCTTGATGGCGAAAAATGGAGAATTTTCCCACTCAATAATGAGTCATTTATTAGGTTAGCGTACAATCTACGGGTACGGGCTCGACTACCGCAAAAAGGGCATAGAAGGTCTCTTTCGTTAAGATTTATAAATTTAGATAATTTATGATCACAGATTTTACAATGATGTTTTTTTCCGCGATAGGAAAAAGCGAAAATAGATCGTAAAAAACGCTCATGTTCATACAAATAAGTCTCAGGTAAAACGTTTTTGGCTAGTTTCTTAAGGATTGAATACATTGATTCGTAACGATTTATTATAATGTTTCACCAAAATTGGATGACAAATGTATAAATTTGTTTACGTCTTATTCTTATTAACCTTATTATTCTATCATTGTGAAGTTAATTCTGTTGTGTTTCGTTTATGCTATTAGTTTTATTGGATATGCTCAAGAACAAGATCAATGGTTTTATCTTCGGGCTAAGGACACACTGTTCAGTGTTGAATTTAATGAGATTGATGACAAATTAGTATATGCAGGAACTGATAGTGTATTAAAAAAAGTATTGGACCGGCACAGCATTACTACTTTCAAAAAAACCTATAGAAAAGCCCGAAAAGAAAATTTAAAGAAGACCTTTTTTGTAATTTCTAGAAGTGAATCCTTAATGGAAGAACTGTTGGAAGAAACCAGTCATATTTTTGAATTTGGAGAACATATTTTAGAAGAAGATAAGAAGATTTTTGAACCAAATGATTATGGCTTAACTAGTACAATTGGTGATAATACAGGTTTTCAAGTAAATCTCGATTATCTCGATTTTTTAGAAGTTCCCAAGGCTTGGTACTATACGACAGGATCACCAAATACAATTATTGGTATTTCAGATGGTAGCGTGGATACAACTAATATAGATTTTAAAGAAAAGACCAAAGTTTTTAGAAGATCTACTTTTGCTAACGGACATGGTTCTGGAGTTGCTTCAATTGCAGCTGGACAAGGGAATAATTCCTATGGCGTACCAGGGGTATGTTATGACTGTGGAATTTATGCAACCTTTTATGGGAAATTTAGAAGATTTGATCAGTTGTTGGAACTTTCTAATGCTGGAGTTAGGGTTATAAATTGTAGTTGGTTGAACAGTTCATACTATGAAACGGCTCAAGAAGTAATTGATGAGATGTTTGATAACGGGACGATTATCGTCGCAGCCGCAGGGAATTCAAATTGGAAAAAAGTAGATGAAGGGAAGAAGTTGTTTTATCCAGCGTCTTACAATCATGTCGTTTCGGTTTCAACCGTGATGTACAAACATGAATCTATTTCTGATAATATTAAACAGCTAGACGGCTATTATTATGCTGAGAATATTAAATACCATTTAGGACGAACAATTGGTTTTAAAGACAATGATACCTTGAAGAAACCTAGGATTTATCCGGTATCTGTTACAACTCTCAATAGAGAGGTGGATATATTAGCGCCTTCATCGGATTTGTTTAGTTTTGGGCGTTTTATAAAAAATAGTTCAAAGACATATATACATATTGAGGCAACTTCTCCAGCTGCTCCATTGGTATCAGGCTCGATTGGTTTAATGTTTTCTTTATATCCCTGTCTTGCAGTCGATGAGGTTGAAACGATTCTTAAGCTTACATCTAAGAACATTGATCATATTGGTCTTAATAAACCTTATCTAGGGAAGAACGGCTCGGGAGCGTTGAATACAGGCAGAGCAGTTGAAATGGTTTACCAACTTTATTCTGAGAAAGAAACAGCATATATTGAAAATCAAAGTTTTTCTCGATGGGATTTTAAACTGACCTCACTTTCTGAAGGAGTAGTTATTCAGAATCAAAAATTTACTGATAATGCCACTTTGAAACTAAATGCAAAGAAGCAGATTCGATTGTCAGAAAATACAAGTTTAAAACCAGGAGTTAACGGAAGCATCTCATTAAAAATTGATCCAGCACTACAAAAAGAGTGTGATTTAGTTTTACGGGATCCTAGTGTTGAAGATTAAATTTCGATTTATACAGTCTTTTGTACCACTTCAAACACCTGACTGTCATCACATTTCAGTGTTTTAGAAGGGTATTTTAGTAACAATGCATAATCATGGGTAGCCATTAAAATGGTATTTCCATTTTTGTTTATTTCTTGCAACACTTCCATTACCTCTACACTTGTTTGAGGATCAAGATTACCCGTTGGTTCGTCCGCAAGAATTAGTTCTGGATCATTAAGCAAGGCTCTAGCAATTGCAATTCGCTGTTGTTCACCTCCAGACAATTGATATGGATATTTAAAGTTCTTAGTTTTCATTCTAACCTTGTCTAGGACTTCATCAATTCTATTATTCATAGCAGGTTTGTCCTTCCAGCCGGTTGCATTCAAAACAAAAAGAAGATTGTCTTTGACAGTACGGTCATTCAATAACTTAAAATCTTGAAATACCACACCAAGCTTTCTTCTTAAAAAAGGAATGTCAGATTCTTTTAAAGAGTCCAAGTCATAGCCAACAATATTTCCTTGCCCTTTTGTAAGTGGTAGGTCCCCATATAAAGTTTTCATGAAGCTACTCTTTCCTGTTCCTGTTTTCCCAATGAGATACACAAACTCCCCTTTTTCAACAGTTACACAAACATCTGACAGAATTAAACTCTCCCTCTGAAAAATAGAAGCATCTTTTAAAAATAAAACAGGCTGTGACATGTGAAGATTTTTGTTTTTCAGATTAATAACGCACTTCCAGCAAAAGTATTCCTTTTTCGATTATTCCTCTATTTTTTTAACGGCTTCCTTTAAGTGATCAATCTGTTGCTGCTGTTCTAAGGTATATAGCATTAATTCCTCTATCTTTTGTAAAAGTAGTAAGTTCATTTCTTTTAACCGCATTCCTTCAATACTTAGTTTTTCAGCAGAAGGAACCCCTGGGAGATGATGATTTTTTTTAATAAATAAACCCACTTCTTTCAAGCTGGGGAATTTATAAGTTGGAAGCAATAACGATGATCCTTCAAAATAGTCTTCAAATACATAATCTGGAGCCACAGCTCCTTGAAGATCTACTAGTACTTCTTGTGTATGTATTTGTCCCTTTACAGTAAGTAATGCGTCTGGTACTTTAGTGCCGATTCCAATTTTCCCGTTTTTTTCGGTGATGTTTTTATATCTTTTTCGCTGCGCGAATGTCGTTGCGGTTGCTATAAGTATGGCAACCAAAATAATTTTCTTCATAATCTATGGTTTTGTGAAAAGGTCTCGCTTTAAAATTACGGTAATTTTCAAAACCACCCGCCTACTTTAATAAAAACTCTTTCTCTAAACATAATTATCATCTGTTTCCTACGTTATTTAAAAAGTTGGAATGTGGAAACCGAGAGTTCTATATGATCTAAAACAGAGGTAAACTTCGCGTTATCAGTTGTTTCTGTTGTTCATTTAAATGTTAAAAACTTTGGGGCATTGGTTTCTGTCATTCTTAGTAAGACCTATCTTTATACGTTCAAAAACCCACAAAAGAAATGATTAAAAACCTCATATTCGTTTCCCTTTTCCTGCTTTTCACTTTTAATAGTTACTCACAACAGACAGCCGCATTCACGAATGATTTGGTTGTGTATAATCAGGCCTTGGAATTGTACAGCAACAATCAATTTCTGGCCGCTCAAAATTTGTTTAGTAGAATTAAAGAAAGTGCGAATCACGAGACGGTTAAAAGTGACTGCTCGTATTACATAGCAAATTGTGCCGTGCGCTTAAATCAACAAGATGCAGATCAGTTGATGGAGGATTTTGTAACCACGTACCCTACTAGTTTAAAGCGGAATTCTGCCTTTATAGATGTTGCCAATTATTATTTTGAAAATGGAAAGTATTCTTATGCCAGAAAGTGGTATGATAAAGTAGATGAAGGAAGTTTAAGTAGAGGTGAAAGAAGCCGTTTTAATTTTAACAATGGATATGCCTTCTTTAAAGGGAAACGTTATACCGAAGCAAAAAAATATTTTAATAGGGTTAGCGATTCTCAAAAGTATGGCTCACAAGCAAAATATTATCTTGGATTTATAGCTTATGAGGGTGATGAATACGAGGCGGCAAATGAACTTTTTGAGGACGTGAAAGATGAGGAACGCTATGCTGAGGGCCTTTCTTATTATCAAGCGGACATGAATTTCAAGCTAGGAAAATTCCAAAAGGCTATTGATCTTGGAAAAGAACAGTATGACAATTCTAACCCTAAGGAGAAAAGCGAACTTTCAAAGATCATAGGAGAATGTTATTTCAACTTGGGTAATTATACCGAGGCGATCCCGTATTTAACAGACTACAAAGGAAAGCGTGGTAGATGGAATAATACAGATTACTACCAACTAGGCTATGCCTATTATAAGCAAGGCGATTACCAAAATGCAAGCACTGAGTTTAACAAAATTGTGGATGGGAAAAATGCCGTAGCCCAAAATGCATATTATCATTTGGCAGAGTCTTATGTGAAACTAGATCAAAAACAGCAAGCACTAAATGCGTTTAGAAATGCTTCAGAAATGACTTTCAGTGTAGAAATTCAGGAAGATGCTTGGCTTAATTATGCGAAGTTGAGTTATGAGATTGGAAATAGTTATGAATCTGTTCCGAAGGTGTTGCTGTCATTTATTAAAAAATATCCAGATAATCAGAACAATGAAGTAATAAAGGATTTACTTATCGACTCCTATATCACTTCTAAGAATTATAAGGAGGGAATGGAGCTTTTGGAAAATAACAAGTCGTTCCAAAATAAACTAGCATATCAAAAAGTAGCTTTTTATCGTGGAATTGAATTATATAATGAAGGCGATTTTTCCGAAGCCATTTCTTTTTTTAATAAATCATTAAAGGAACCTCGTGACAACAAATTTGTTGCTCGCGCCACCTACTGGAAAGCGGAGAGTGACTTTCGGCTATCGAATTTCAAGGAGTCTCTTATTGGTTATAAACAATTTATGCAGCTTCCAGGAGCTTCAGGAACTTCAGAAATTATCAATAGCTCTTATAATTTGGGATATAATAATTTTAAACTAAATAACTATCCACAAGCAATAGACAATTTTAAAAAATATGTTGCAGATAGTGGTGCTGAGGATGCTCGTAAGAAGGATGCCTATCTGCGTTTGGGAGATAGTTATTTTGTAACGAGTCAGTATTGGCCCGCTATGGAGAATTACAATTCGGCAATGGAATTGGGATCTAAGAACAATGATTATGCTCATTTTCAGAAGGCAATCAGCTACGGACTTGTAGATAGAATCGATACAAAAATAAAAGAACTTAATGCTTTTATAAGCAAGTATTCGAAGTCTGTATATCGCGATGACGCACTTTACGAGCTTGGTAATAGTTATCTTTCCAAAAACAATAATAGTGACGCAATTGGGACTTATGACAAGCTGATTAGGGAAATACCAAAAAGCAGGCTTGTTTCAAAATCACTTCTAAAGAAAGCACTAATTCTAGATAATTCTGGGAAGAGCAGCGATGCTTTAACATTATTTAAAAGAGTGGTAAGCGATTATCCTGCTTCTCCAGAAGCCTTGCAGGCAGTTTCATCTGCTAAGATTATCTATATCGATCAAGGAAATGTAGATGATTACGCTTCTTGGGTGAATACCTTAGATTTTGTTGAGGTAGCCGAAGCGGAGTTGGACGATGCTACATATAAGGCTGCCGAACAGCCTTATTTAGAAAATAAGACTTCTCAGGCGATTGATCGTTTTGAAGCGTATTTAAGTCAGTTTCCCAATGGGAATCATGCATTGCAAGCCCACTTTTATTTGGGGCAAATGTATTTCGCAGAAGAAAAAAATGACAAGGCCATTCCACATTACGAGTTTACGGTTTCTAAAGAACAATCTGAATTTACAGAGCAAGCATTAGCACGTATTTCTGAATTGTATTTGGCAAAAAAGAACTATGAAAACTCAATAAAGTTCTTAAAACGTCTGGAAGCTGAAGCAGACTTTCCTCAGAATATAATCTTCGCGCAAACAAATAGCATGAAGGCATACTATGAATTAAAACAATATTCCGAAGCTGTTGTCTATGCAGATAAAGTTTTGCGGAATTCAAAGATTGACAATGCTATTAAAAGCGATGCTCAAATCATAATTGCACGATCCGCAATGAAAACAGATAGTGAGGAGAAAGCTAGGATAGCCTATATGGAAGTGTCAAAAATTGCTACAGGGCAATTAGCCGCTGAAGCATTATACTATAAAGCTTATTTCCAAAATATGGAAGGTGATTATACAGCTTCAAACGATACGGTACAGGTGTTAGCCACCGACTATTCGGGCTATAAGTTTTATGGAGCCAAAGGACTAGTACTAATGGCTAAGAATTTTTACGCACTCAAAGATGCGTATCAAGCCACTTACATTTTAGAAAGTGTGATAACAAATTTTACGGATTATCCCGAGGTAGTCGACGAAGCCAAAGCCGAATTGGCTATCATTAAAACTACCGAAGCTAAAACGAATTCATCTGTAGAAGTCAATGAAAACTAAATCCTACCCAAAAGGAATCTCTAGAAATAAGCCTCAAACAACAAATTACATATTTATGCATCTAGTAGCAGCAAAGAATAACTCTTATTATTTTCCAATTACTTTTAAAGACTCGAAGCGCAGCATTGTATTTTTAATATTAGGTGTTCTTCTCTCTATTTCGGGATACGCTCAAGAAAAAGAAAGCCTTGGAACCGAAGTGGTGAATATTGTAAAGCCATACACTCCAACAATTTCGGATGCTTTTAAAATAAAAGAAACCCCAGTTTTAAGTGATTCGATTACTACCACTAAGAAACCTGTTCAGTATAGTATTTTCTCCGTGCCTGTAGCATCTACCTTTACACCGGCAAAAGGAAAGGCCGCCACCGTTGAAAAAGCGAAACCAATCAAATTGTACGACAATTATGCAACATTAGGTTTTGGTAATTATACCAGTATTTTGGGAGAGTTGTATAGCAATTTTGAGATTAGTAGAACGGACAATGTTGGGTTTTTCTTTGAACACAATTCATCTCAAGGAGGGGTGGATGGAGTGCGCCTTGAAGATAAATTCTATGATACAAGTTTGGATGCAAACTATACAAGCAGGCAACGAGATGCATCTTACAGATTGGATACAGGAGTGGGTCATCAATTGTTCAATTGGTATGGTCTAGATAAAAATTTTAATACACTAACAGATGAAGCGCTAGCGACCATTGATCCAAGACATAGTTATCTCAGTGGATATGTTGGAGGAAGCATGGCTATTGACGATTCTTATTTCGAAAAAGTTGTTGCCAATGTACGTTTTACTAGCGACTCATTTGGCTCTTCTGAATTTAATATTTCTGTGCGTCCAGAATTTACCGTACCTGTATCAGATTTTGCTGTGAAAGTTGATGTGGATATTAATTATTTAAACGGAAGTTTTGATAAAGGATATCTCAATACTATTGGAATCAAATATGGCTTTCTAAACGCAGGCGTGATTCCATCATTCGCTTATGTAAACAATGACCTCACCCTTACCTTAGGAGCTGCGGCCTATATTGGATTGGACACAGAGAATAGTAACACGGATTTCTTTATTTATCCTTGTTTTGGCGTGTCCTATAGGGTTGTCGATGAATTGCTTACTGCCTATGGTGGTTTGGAAGGAGGGTTGGACCAAAATACCTATTATCAATACAAAGAAGCTAATCCATTTGTTTCCCCAACTTTAATAGTTGCACCAACAAGTAGAATTTATGAGTCCTTTGGAGGCTTGAAAGGAAAGTTGTCTAATTCTATTGGCTATAATGTTAGGGCATCCTACGGAAAGGATGAAAACAAGGCCCTGTTTCGTTTGAACAATTATTATGGATTGCAAACGGCGGCGGAAGGTTACGAGCAAGGAAATTCCTTTACCGTAGTATACGATGACATTAAAACGTTCGCTGTTTTTGGAGAATTGAAGATTGCCATTTCCAATACTTTTTCATTAGGGATAGACGCAATCTATCATAATTATAATACCAAAGGACAACTAGAAGCCTGGAATCTTCCAAACTTAAAAGCTTCGGTTTTTTCGAGTTTCAATATCACCAAGCAATTGTACGGGGGCGTTTCATTATTTTACGTTGGAGAGCGAAAAGACTTGTTTGTTGATCGACAGCCTTTCTCGAATACCATTCCTGTTGAAGTTACCTTGGATGGATATGTAGATGCTAACGTGAATTTAGGATATCGAATTAACGACAGTTTATCGGTTTTTGCTAAAGGAAGCAATTTGCTAAGTAACAACTATGAAAAATGGGCGAACTATAAAGTATTGGGGATTCAGGGATTGTTAGGGGCTACTTATAAGTTCGATTGGTAGGTGCAATTTTTTTAAATGTACAGGAGGCATCCTTTGCGGGATGCTTTTTTTTATATTTACTGAAAACCCTTTAAAATGAGAAAGCTAACATATCTATTCGCATTTTTAGTCATTGTTTCCTGTACTCCCAAAAAGCTTTCAGCAGATTTGTTTGTAACGAATGCGAATATCTACACGGTAAATGAAGCTTTTGATTTGGTATCTGCATTTGTTATTAAGGACGGAAGAATCCTAGAAATAGGAAAGAAACCTGAATTAGAACTTAAATACACCATTTCTGAAGTCTACGACGCTAATGGTAAAACGATTGTACCAGGTTTAATCGATGCACATTGTCATTTATACGGTTTAGGAGTAAGTCTGCAATATGTTGATCTCGTTGGCACTTCTAGTTTCGAGGAGGTTATTGAGCGTGTGGTGGCTTTTCAGGAAGAAAAACAAATGGATCATATTTTTGGTCGCGGATGGGATCAAAACGATTGGGAAATAAAAGAATTTCCCAGCAATGAAATACTTGATTCTCTTTTCCCAGATATTCCAGTTGCCTTAAATCGTATTGACGGACATGCTTCTGTAGTAAATACTAGAGTACTTAAATATGCAAATATTACCGCAGAATCAAAAATGAAGGGTGGTGAAGTTATTGTAAAAGACGGCAAGCCCACAGGAGTTTTAGTAGATAAAGCGAGGAAAGATATTTATGGAATTTTTCCCGAACGTAGTGTCGATTTCACAATAAATGCCTTGAAAGATGGAGAGGAAAAATGTATAGAAATGGGCCTTACAACAGTGAACGATGCAGGTCTTGAGCGCCATATAATTGAGTCAATTGATAGTCTGCAACAGATCGGGGAAATGTCTATACGGGTATATGCAATGGTGGCTAATGGCCAAAAAAACTTAGATTACTTCCTAGATGAAAAAGGAATTATTAAGACCGATCGACTCAACGTACGATCTGTAAAGGTATATGCTGATGGAGCTTTGGGTTCTCGAGGAGCCACTATGCGCGCTCATTACAGCGATCAGCCTGGGCAATTTGGCACGATGATAACCAACCAAGGTGAATTAATGGCTTTAGCGAAACGCATTTCGGTTGCTGGTTATCAGATGAATACGCATGCTATTGGGGATTCTGCTAATATTTCGGTGTTGAGAGCTTACAATAATGCGTTAAAAGGAAAGAAGGATGCTCGTTGGAAGGTGGAGCACGCTCAGGTGATTACACCTTCGGATTTTGATTTTTTTTCAAATAATATTATTCCGTCCGTACAACCAACCCATGCGACTAGCGATATGTATTGGGCAGAAGATAGAGTAGGTTCAGAAAGAATAAAAGGGGCATATGCAATGAGATCACTTTTAGATAAAGCTGGTGTTATTGTATTAGGAACCGATTTTCCTGTAGAAAAAGTTAACCCAATGTATACTTTTTATGCAGCTGTTGCGCGTAAGGATTTAGAGAATTATCCAGAAGGAGGTTTCAGAAAAGAAGAAGGTTTAACAAGAGAAGAAGCTTTAAAGGGAATGACTATTTGGGCGGCTTATTCAAATTTCGAAGAGAATGAAAAAGGAAGTATTGAAGTCGGAAAATTTGCTGATTTTACGGTTTTAGATCGAGATATTATGACAATACAAGAGGACAGCATTCCAAAAACCAAAGTACTCGCAACTTTTATTGGTGGAGCGAAAGTCTATTCAAGAGAATAATACTTAAAGCCCACCTTTCGTTTGTAGATCTGCAATACAAAGAGGGTCCAATTGAGAGATATTGCTTCTGTTAGAAAAGCGTTGCATGACCGCAGAGCGGGTGTTGCTCTCGAAGTACATCAAACAATCCTCAATGATACAATGCTTTCTATGTCCCAAATCTTCATGGTCCATATGAATATCGTCATCTTGAAGATTCACTAGCCCTAATAGATGACCTAGCTCGTGATGTATAGTCGTTGTTTCTAAATTAACCAGACTTATATCAGGGTCTGTATTCACAATGTCCAAAATAGTTTTCTGATAAATAACAATAGAAGTATTAAAGTAGGCAGAGCCCAAGGTAACGGTTGTATTAGAATCATTGGACGATTTTCCATTAGAAAAGAAGATATAAATTGAGATGGTGTCTCCATCGGTATATTCTGTTCGATTTACATCTTCAATTGCCTTTATTTCCTCAGTATTAAAAGGGGCACCCTGAGGTTCGGCTATGGAGGTCTCAATAATGTTGATACTAGTTGGTTTATTTAATCTTTCGATTAAAAAGGTTCGCAAATTGGTGATAGACTCTTCTGAAGGTTTGTAGAGTCCAAAATAAACTAGTTCGACATTAAGTTTCGGGTAAATATCATCTGAGAGCAAGTCCTCTGCTGAAGTACCAATAACTTTACGGTTTTCAGCTTTGAGATCATCTACGGTATTACTTTTGGCATCTTTCTTGCATGAAGCGATGCATAGAAAAGTCAATAATATATAGATAATCTTTGCGATAGAATGTCTCATTAATTATAAATTTGTTGGCAACAAACATAAACTTAATATGTCCATTATGAAAAGACGTTCCTTGTTTTTAACGCTTTTTTGTTGTATTTGTTTTTCAGTCTCTGCTCAAGTGGATTCCTTTCAACAAAATATTATTGAATATTTAAATAACAATGGAACGGAATCTCAGTATAACGAAGCGTACGATCAAATGTTTGTGGTACTGAATCGGCAATTCGTTGATGTACCAGAAGAAGTATGGAACGAGATTAAAAAAGGTAAGGACAAAAGCGTACAAGATGTAATCGAATTCTTGACATTCGCATATAGAAAGCACTTTACAGAGGCCGAAATTATTAAGATGGAAACTTTTTATAAGACCGAAACCGCTAGAAAACTTGTTTTAGGAACCAATGATCTTACCAATGAAGATAATGACAAGATCATGGAATTCTTTGAGAGCGAGATAGGTAAAAAAATTGAAGCTAAACGACAAGATCTTTCTGTTGATATTGCAGAGATATCCAGTCATTGGTCTAGAGATTTATTTGGAGAGAAAATGAGCTTGTTGGTTAAAAAAGGATATACTACAAAGCACTAATTTGGGCTAAATAATCAAAATTTTCACCTCGGGAAATCACCTCAAAACTTAGGCCGTTAGCGATACAAGCACTTTCAAAAATATTCTCACCAAGGTACAACCAATTAAAAGGTTCACTTTTGGCACCTTTATATTTGGTAATGAACTCTAGTTCGCCATAATAGGCATCGCCTGGAATCCAAATACCTCCGCCTTCACCAGTATCGTACATATATTTTAAGTCGCTAGAATCGATCAATATCTGTCCGTTGGATTTCAATAAAGACTTTAAATGGGTTAGAAATACAGATATATATTCTAATTTCTGAAAAATCCCAGTACCATTCATAAGTAATAAAATGGTGTCGAAGGTTTCCTTTTCAAGTTTAATCAAATCTAAATTTCGCACATCCGAAACTCCTCTCAGCCTCGAAACTTCGCAGGCTCCAGAAGAAGTGTCGATTGCAGTAACATTTAATCTTTTTCCCTGAAGATACAACGCGTGGCTTCCAGCGCCACAGCCAACATCTAATACTTTTCCTTTGGAAAGTTCAAGGGCCTTCTGCTCGATAGAAGGCATTTCGGAAAAATCACGAAAAAAATAGGGTAGTGGTAGTTCGTCCTCCTCACTAATGTTTGTTTCGGTGATTAAATCTTCTGTATAATTTCCGTTATAATAATCGAGAAGTGCGCTGCCTAAAATGTCTTGCATCTTGAAAATTGATTACTTTTGAGTTATGGATGACGTCTTAAAAAATCTCCCAAAACTTGCCAAAGATACGCATAACGAGAACAAAAAATTCTTCAATTTATTGAAGAAGAAAACGCCCAAGCATCTCGATACTATAATGCAAGAATTGCACGATACCGAATTTGAAAAAACAGATTGTCTCACCTGTGCCAATTGCTGTAAAACAACTGGCCCTTTATTCACCGATAAAGATGTAGCTAGAATTTCTAAACATTTAAGAATTAAGGAGCAGAAATTTATCGAGACCTATTTGCGAGTAGATGAGGACAATGATTTTGTTTTAAAATTGGTGCCTTGTGCTTTTTTAGGAGCAGATAATTATTGTAGTATCTATGATATTCGTCCAAAGGCATGTAGAGAGTTTCCTCATACCAACAGAAAGAAATTTCAGCAAATTTCTGATCTTACACTTCAAAATGTTGCCATTTGCCCCGCTGCTTTCAATATTGTTGAGGCGATGAAAAAGCGAATATGAAAAAATCACCAACACTTAGGCATTTCCCGAAGTACATTTACAGCTAGGTTTAAAAAATGTTCTAGATTTATTAAAAACCATCAATATGAAGAAGTTATTAGTAGTATTTCTCTTGCTGTTATCTGGTTTAATTAACGGACAAGAGATATATAATTTCTATTTAGAACCTGGAGCATCCAATGAAGAAGCAATTTTACATACCTCCTTTTATTTCAATCAAGGAGCTGGTCATATTGAATCAAATCTCGACATTGTTGGAAATACGATCAATTTTTCTATTTGTTATGTATTAAGAGTTCGACACAAAGCGAAACTTATGATGATCAAGAATTTTTAATAAATCTACCATCAGGACACCCATATTTTGAATTAAATGTTACCCTTTTTATCTTCGATACTAGTACAGGAGTCTGTGATTATATGAACGTCTTTGACTCTGGAACTATATTTTCGATTACCCCTATACTGCAACAGATAAGACCTTTGTCCCGGATGATACCTTTGAAGCTTATGTTGAATACATTGGTCTTGGCGATGACATCCCTAATAACAATAATGTTCTTACTCATAAATACCAAAACCTTAGTAGATTGAATATGGATTATCTAAAGATCCAAGCTTTAGGGCCGCGTATTACAGATCTTACAGGTATCGAGTTATTACATCGCCTTAATCTTCTCAAGGCAAGAGATCATGAGATGCCTGAATTTGATGGGGCCAATCATCCCAATTTGAAAGGATTAGGAATTGTGAATGATCAGTTAGGGTTAGTTGACCTCACGCTTAATCCCGAACTCTGGTATTTGGATATTGGAGGTGAAAACCTTGTTGATTTGGATGTTTCGGCCAATACCAAACTTCGGACCTTGTATATTAATGATGGACCAAATATTTCGGAATTAGATTTATCACAACACCTAGAAATTGTTCGATTAGAAGTTGATGGGACAGGGATTTCGAGTCTAGACCTCACCAATAATGTGCAACTAATTTCCTTCGGTTGTTTTAATAATGTCTCACTAACCAGTTTAATAATGGGTAATGCTCCAGATTTAGCAGCAATTCTTTGTAACCAGAATGCCCTTGAATTATTAGATATTTTGGCTTTAATCAGTTTGGAAAATTTGTCAGCTAATGCTAACAATTTCACAGAGATAAATTTAAGTTCTAATCCGAACATTAGAACTATCAGTTTGTTTGAAAATAGTCTAATAACTCTTGACATAAGTTCTAATCCAAATATAGAAAGTATGCTTCTCACGAATAACGACTTAGAATCCCTAGATCTAAGAAATGGGAATAATGAAATTTTAACTCTTATACTTGGATTTGAAAACCTAGATTTATATTGCGTGGATGTTGACGATGCTGCTGCTGCACCTTATGGAAATTGGTTATTTAGCAATAGTGTTGTTTATAGTGAAGATTGCTCTTTAGGAGTAAATGATAATGAACAATTACAGCCGATAATTTATCCAAATCCAGTTCGTGAAATGCTCACTATTGAAAGCCAAGAAATCATCCAGTCAGTTGAGGTGTACTCAATAAGGGGTGAATTAATTACTTCGGAAAGAGGAAATGGGAAAATCGATTTCTTAAAATAGATTTACTCATACAACAAATACGCTTGTCGCATTTTATCATAATCCGCTAATCCTTGTAGCCATGTTTTTCTAATCTCACGGTAGGTATAACCTTGTTCTATTTGTCCTTGGAGTTTTTTAGTACCCGCAAGTTTGGTGAAAAATTTATTAAAGAAATCTTTCTTTTTTCCATTGGAAACATAGGCTTCAATTAACCATTCTAGATTTAGTTTGTCGAGCTTGGGTACCGAGCGCAAGTCTTTTCCGAAGCAAACTTCATCTTTAAACTTAGGATATTTAGCTCCTTTATTAGTTTGAGGTGTAAATTGAAACGAATACCGTTCTAAGGGCAAAGAAGGCGCGCCAAATATTTGAAATTGCTTATCCGTTCCACGTCCTGCGCTTATAAAAGTACCTTCAAAGAAACAGAGGCTAGGGTAGAGGTTAATTGAGATATCGTTTGGTAGGTTTGGTGAGGGGTTTATAGGTAAAGAATATGACATTTGATGATTGTAATTCAGCATTTTCACAACCGTAATATCACATTTCACACCACTCTCTAACCAGCCTTCTCCATTAATCATTTGCGTATATTCACCAATGGTCATACCATGCACCACGGGAACAGAATGCATCCCTACAAAACTTTTATATTCCTTTTCTAAAATTGGTCCGTCGATGTAATGTCCGTTAGGATTTGGACGATCTAGAATCAACAATGGAATGTTTGCCTCAGCACAGGCCTCCATCACATAGTGAAGTGACGAAATATAGGTGTAGAAACGCGCCCCCACATCTTGGATATCAAACACCATAATATCGATATCTTTTAATTGTGCTTCTGAAGGTTTTTTGTTTTTTCCGTAGAGCGAAATAATTGGAAGTCCCGTTTTGGTGTCAACACCATCCTTTACTACTTCGCCAGCGTCTGCTGTGCCTCGAAAACCGTGCTCTGGAGCAAATACTTTCTTAATCGAAACGTTATTCTCAAAAAGATAATCCACCAGATGCGCATCTCGAAAAATCTCTGATGAATACTTCGTTATTTCCTCCTTTGGAGGATCATAGATTCTAGATGTCTGATTGGCAACAACTCCAACATTCCTGTCTTTCAACAGATCTATATATTCTGAAATTTGATTCGCTCCTACCACTATTGCTTCTAGTGCTTCAATTTCAACTTCCAGTTTTTCGTCTTCCGACATCTCGCTTCCAACTTCGGTCTCTATGCCTTCCGAAGCTTCAGCGGTGGGAGGCTTATTCCCACTTCCGCAAGAAAAACAGATAAAAAGCGTTAAGATTAATGTATTTTTGAAAAAAGTTAAAACCATATAAACTGTAGTGAATTTCGAATTTTTTATCGCTCGCCGAATCATTGCTGCTAAGGATTATAAAAGTAGTATTTCAGCACCAATAATAAAAATTGCTATCACGGCAATTGCATTGGGTTTGATAATGATGTTGATTTCGATTGCCACGGGTGTTGGTCTTCAGAAAAAGATAAGAGAAAAAGTGTCTGCCTTTAATGGAGATATTATTATTACCAACTTCGATACTAATTTCTCCAACGATTCACAGATTCCAATTTCAAAAACGCAAGATTTTTATCCCAATTTCACTAGTGCTGAGGGTATTACGCACATTCAAGTAACTGCCTCTAAAAGTGGCGTAATTAGAACCGAAACCGATTTTGAAGGGATCATCGTAAAAGGAGTTGGAGATGATTATGATTGGCAATATTTTAAAGACTATTTGGTCGAAGGGAGTTTACCTGATTTTAATAATGAGCTCAACGATGATGTCTTGCTTTCCTCTTATCTCGTCAATCGATTGAATCTAAAAATAGGGGAGACAGTTCGTACTTTTTTCCTGGATAAGGAGAGTAAGAATTCCTTTAGAAGTAGAGGTTTCACTATCGTAGGTATATATAACAGTGGTTTCCAGCAATTTGACAAACAATTCCTCGTTGCCGATATTCGACATATTCAGCGTTTAAACAGATGGACGAAAGACCAAATAGGAGGTTTTGAATTGTTTGTGGATGATTTTGACAAAATTGGAACCATTGGAAATACAGTTTATAATGAAATAGGAAGCACCTTAGATACGCAAACTATTCGTGATAAATACTACTCTATTTTCGAATGGTTGGATTTATTCGATTTCAATATTGTACTTATAATTGGTATTATGATTTTGGTCGCAGGAATTAACATGATCACCGCTTTACTGGTGTTAATTTTAGAGAGGACCCAAATGATTGGAATTCTAAAAGCGCTAGGGAGTAGCGATTGGAGCGTTCGGAAAGTATTTTTGTACAATGCAATGTATCTAATTGGAGTAGGACTATTTTGGGGTAATTTTATAGGAATAGGGTTATTAATGATTCAAAAATACTTCAAGCTCTTTCCGCTTAACCCAGATACTTATTATGTTTCTGAGGCACCGGTACACTTGGATATTGATTATATATTGATACTTAATGCCGGAACATTTGCACTATGTTTGCTTATGTTGTTAATACCGTCTTATATTATCGCCAAGATTTCTCCGGTGAAAGCAATACGATTTGAGTAATGCGGCGTTCCCACCTAAAGCGGATCAGGCATTCGGCAGCCGCTTCCCGAAACCTTAACGGGAGAGCTTCAATAAAGCCTCTTTCCTTAACGCAAAACTTTGTGGTATACAATGGTAAATCATACCTTTGTCCGCAAATTCCAAAGCATGTACGCGAAGGGATTCACTTCTAAAATTAAATATGGAATACGCAGAAAATATATTAGGTACCATTGGGAATACACCTCTGGTAAAAATCAATAAACTAGCAGAAGAAATTCCAGCACTTGTCCTCGCTAAATATGAAACTTTTAACCCAGGGAATTCTGTTAAGGATCGTATGGCGTTAAAAATGGTGGAAGATGCGGAGGCCGACGGACGATTAAAACCTGGCGGTACTATAATTGAAGGAACTTCAGGGAATACAGGTATGGGCTTGGCACTTGTTGCCATCGTTAAAGGATATAAAATGGTCTGTGTGATTAGCGATAAGCAAAGTAAGGAGAAAATGGATATTCTTCGTGCCGTTGGCAGTAAGGTAATTGTTTGCCCCACCAATGTAGAACCAACAGATCCTAGATCTTACTATTCGACTTCAAAGCGTCTTGCAGAGGAAACTCCGAATAGCTGGTATGTGAATCAATATGATAACCCAAGCAATGCTCGAGCACATTATGAAAGTACAGGTCCAGAAATTTGGAAACAAACCGAAGGTAAAGTGACTCATTTTGTAGTGGGTGTGGGTACAGGAGGAACGATAAGCGGCGTTGGAAAATACCTAAAAGAGCAAAATCCAAATATTAAAGTTTGGGGAATTGACACCTACGGAAGTGTTTTTAAAAAATACCACGAAACTGGGGTTTTCGATGAGAACGAGATTTATCCGTATATAACCGAAGGAATTGGTGAAGATATTCTTCCAGAGAATGTCAATTTTAGCGTAATAGATGGCTTTACGAAAGTAACAGATAAAGATGCGGCAATCTATACACAAAAGCTATCGAAAACGGAAGGTATGTTTCTTGGGAATTCGGCTGGATCTGCAATGAAAGGCTTGCTTCAGCTAAAAGAACATTTTACTAAAGATGATGTAATTGTCGTGTTATTTCATGATCATGGAAGTCGATATGTTGGAAAAATGTACAATGATGAATGGATGCGAGATAGGGGTTTTATAGAAGATGAAGTTACAATCGCTGAAGACCTTATCAGGGATCACGCCGATAAACCTTTAATTACTGTAAAAACTGAAGAACTGGTTGGTCATGCTATTGAGCGTATGAAACAATATAAAATTTCTCAAATTCCTGTTGAAGATACTTCTGGATTTGTAGGCGCATTGGATGAGACAGATCTACTTCGTGAGTTTATGGAGAACAAGAATATTTCAGACCTTCCTATAAAAGATGTAATGCATAAACCTTTTCCAATAGTAAAAACAACAACCCCCATAGAGGACGTTTCTAAGCTGATGGATAAAGAAAACAATGCGGTATTGGTGGAACTGGGTGATGGTAAGTATCATATAATTACCAAGCACGATATCATTGGCGCGTTATAGAGACAAGTTTTTTAAATGATTAAATCCTGCCGAATGGCGGGATTTTTTTATCTTCGTATTTCCGTTTCGACTCCCTCCAATTTTATATAAATGCAAGAAGATTTTCTACACTATGTATGGAAGTTTCAGAAGTTTAATACGAGGGATTTAGAAACGACAAACGGTGATTCTATTGAAATAACTACCGTTGGGCGGCACAACACAGATTCTGGACCAGATTTTTTTAACGCACAAATTTCAATTGGAGGTCAGTTATGGGCTGGCAATATAGAGATTCACCTAAAGTCTTCAGAGTGGTATGTTCATAAGCATGAGAATGATGTTAATTATGATAATGTAATTCTACACGTAGTATGGGAATATGATGCGGATATTTTCAGAAAGAATAACACAAGTATTCCAACCTGCGAACTGAAACATTTAATTGAACCACAAGCGCTTTCAAAGTATCGAGACTTATTCTCTAAAAATCATAAATGGATTAATTGTGAGAATAACTTTGGGCAAGTAGACGAGTTCCTTCTTAAAAATTGGTTGGAGCGACTGTTCATCGAGCGTCTGGAGCGAAAATCGAAACGTATTCTTAGCGAATTATACGATTGTAATAATCATTGGGAAGCATTGTTGTTTCGTTTGTTATGCAAGAACTTTGGGATGATGGTCAATAGAGAAGCGTTTTTAAGTGTAGCAAGATCCTTGGATTTTTCGATTGTAAAGAAATGTACTCAGGATCAATTTGAACTTGAGAGCCTTTTAATGGGGCAAGCAGGATTACTTACTGAAGAGAAAGAGGAAGGATATTATAAGGCGCTTCAGAAGAATTATCAATACCAAAAACATAAGTTTGGGTTAAAATGTGGTGGGATCATATCTCCTAAATTTTTCAGACTTCGGCCTCCTAATTTTCCAACAATTAGATTGTCGCAACTGGCGAGTTTGTATTTTTCTAAAAAGCAGTTGTTTTCAGAAGTGATTTTTGATATTTCAGTAAATGAACCAAAAAAAACTATTGACGCTCTTTATTCGGTATTCAACGTTTCGGCTGGCCAGTACTGGGACAGTCACTTCAACTTTGGCGTGACTTCTGTGAAGCGTAAAAAAGTTCTTACCAAGAAATTTGTTGATGTCTTGCTAATAAACACCATTATTCCGCTACAATTTTGTTATGCCAAGCAAATGGGGAAGGATAATATTGAGGCCTTATTAAATCTCACCTCTGTTATTCGCAGCGAGGAAAATACAATTGTAAAGAAATTCAACGAACTTAGATCAATGTCCTTAAACTCATTAGATTCTCAGGCATTGCTTCAGCTAAAAAACGAGTATTGCACAAAGATGAGATGTCTAGAATGTGCTATTGGAAATTCGATTTTAAAAAGCTAAACTCTATTACAGATTCTCTTAAGAAAATTGATTTAAAATTCTTAATTTGTAGTATGTTAAAAGCCGTTTATAAAATGCGTCATTACCTTGAGAAGAGAGGTTTTTATGTCAGTTCCAGACTTGCAGATCGTTTGGGGATGCGAGCCAAGAGTGTGCGTCTTTTTTTTATATATGTTTCCTTCGCAACAATGGGAATTGGATTTGCAATTTATTTAACAATGGCTTTCCTTTTAAAACTTAAAGACTTGGTATTTACCAAGCGAACCTCTGTTTTTGATTTATGAAATACCCATTAACGATTTGCAATCGAACAATAATAAGTAAGTATGGCATTCCATCGTCCTATTTTTTAAATATTTTGTGAAGATGAAAAACATCTATAAGTTTAGAATGCTTATGTCCCTAGGGCTGCTGTGGCTGGTTTTTTTTGCAGGGGTTTTGGGTTTCAAGTTTCTGTTTGACTATGAATGGATAGATGCCGCATACATGACGGTGATTACTATAACAACAGTAGGGTTTGGAGAGCTTCACCCTTTAAGTCCTTCGGAAAAAATATTTACATCCATTTTTATACTTTCAAGTATCTTTATAGTTGGATATGCAATAAAGGTGATTACAGAGTATATTTTAAGTCAGAATAATATTGGTAACCTAAGACAAAAAAAAGTGCAGAAAAAAATCCAATCATTAGAAAAACATGTGGTCGTATGTGGGTATGGAAGAAACGGAATTCAAGCTGTTCATAAACTAATGGCCTATAACATACCCTTTGTTATTATAGAGAGAGATGAAGAAGTTGTTGAGCGCTTTGCAGATGATGAAACATTGTTTGTACTTGGAGACGCCAGTGAAGATGATATTTTGGTTCAAGCGGGTATTGAAAAAGCTACGACCCTTATAGCTGCTTTACCGAGTGATGCTGATAATCTTTTTATTGTGTTGTCGGCACGACAGATTAATAAAAATCTAAAAATTATTAGCCGAGCGACTGAAGAGACAAGTTACAAAAAATTGAAATTGGCCGGTGCAGATAATGTAATTATGCCCGATAAGATTGGTGGTGATCATATGGCTTCACTGGTGGTGGTGCCGGATTTGGTTGAGTTTTTAGATAACCTAACCGTTTCTGGCGAAAATGATAGCATGAATGTTGAACAGGTACCTTTTGAAAAGGTCTGTACAGATGGTGTGGAGCAGGCCATTGTGGACTTAGACATTCGTAAAAAGACAGGATGCTCGATTATTGGATATAAATCTCCTAGCGGGGAATACATTGTAAATCCAGAACCTTCTCTAGTTGTTAAAAGCGGTGCTAAATTGATTCTTATTGGAAGACCAAATCAAATTGAAAGTCTGAAACAGTTATATAATGTTTAAGGAATCGTTAACAATTTAACAACCTAAAACTTGAATTCGCTGTTTTTTTTTAGCATCTTGCCTCATTAAAAATTCTAACGTCTAACCTTAATATACAATCATGAAGAAATTTCTTCTTTCAATTTTTACTTTTATTATTCCATTTTTATCGTTTACTCAGGAAGCAACAGAAAAAGGAATTGACCAACGAATAGATGAAGGATTCAAGCCTTTTTCGGATACTGTTTCTAGTATTATCTTTTTTGAAGTATTCGACGGTGTTCCTTTTGTACTGCTTTTATTGGTTGGTAGTGCTGCATTCTTCACTATTTATTTTGGCTTTGTAAATATTAGACATTTTAAAACAGCTATTAATGTTGTAAGAGGAAAGTACGATTCGATCGATGAAGGACATGGCGTTGAAAAAACAGAATTACCTGTTGATGGAGATATCTCGGACACCATTAGGGATGAAAGTAAAGAAGGAGAAGTAACACACTTCCAAGCACTAGCAACTGCGGTTTCTGGTACGGTAGGGAATGGTAATATCGCCGGTGTTGCCTTGGCTATTGCATTAGGTGGTCCTGGTGCAACCTTCTGGATGATTGTTTGTGGCCTCTTAGGGATGTCAACCAAGTTTGTAGAATGTACCCTAGGGGTGCAGTATCGTGATATTGGTCCCGATGGAACCGTATATGGAGGACCTATGTACTACATTAGTAAAGGACTTAAAGAAAAAGGCTTTACGATGCTTGGAAAAATAGCCGCAGTATTTTTTGCTATTTTCTGTATTGGTGGATCATTTGGTGGCGGTAATGCTGCCCAGTCGAATCAGGCGACAATCGTTTTAAAAGAATTAATGGGCTTGGAAAGCACAAGTGCCGGAGCTTGGATTGGTGTAGTTTTGGCCATCCTTGTTGGAATTATTATCATAGGTGGGATTAAAAGAATTGCTTCGGTTACTGAAAAAGTTGTGCCATTTATGGCGGTGCTTTACTTGGTTGCCTGTTTGTATATTATCTTCAGTAATTTCTCATTGATCGATGATGCATTTGGATTAATTTTCAATGAAGCGTTTAATCCAAAAGCAATTGGTGTTGGTGGATTTATTGGAGTTCTATTGGTAGGGTTTAAACGTGCTGCTTTTTCGAATGAAGCTGGTGCAGGTTCTGCATCTATTGCTCACTCGGCGGTAAAAACAAAATATTCAGCCTCAGAAGGTTTAGTTGCTTTACTGGAGCCATTTATTGATACGGTGGTGATTTGTACTATGACGGCATTGGTGATTGTTATTTTTAATTTCTCTGGAGCATTTGTATATGGAGGCGATGGTCTAGGGGCTGTAATGATTGATGGTGTGTCTTATGAAGGTGCTGGAATTACCTCGAAAGCATTTGCAGAATATATTCCATTTTCAAATGTATTTCTTACCGTTGCTGTGGTATTGTTTGCCGTATCAACAATGATCTCTTGGTCGTACTACGGGCTTCAATCCTGGAAATATCTATTTGGAAGAGGTAAGGCGGCGGATTTAACGTATAAAATGTTGTTCTTACTTTTCGTAATTATTGGTGCGGCAGCAAGTATGAAGTCAATCTGGGACTTCTCTGATGCAATGATTTTTGCAATGGTATTCCCTAATATGATTGGATTGTTCTTCCTATTCCCTGTTGTTAAGAAACAACTTGCAAGATATTTAGATGCTATAAAAGGAATTAAAAAAGAGGCATAGATAACTATTTTCACTACTTTTAGTAGTAGCAAATAACTCCCCAGTTTTTAAAGCTAGGAGTTATGAATTCATTAAAATCCCATTTCGTCTTCAATCGAGGTCAACGAAATGGGATTTTATTTTTGGTTTTATTAACCCTAGGCTTGCTGAGCTTCTATCATTTTTTTGAATTTGATACGGATGTGGTTTTGGATGTAAGTTCTTTGGAAATAATTGCGTTTCAAAAAGAAATGGATTCGTTGCGAACTACAGAAATTGAATCCAGAAAACCGAAACGTTACCCTTTCAACCCTAATTTTATAACAGATTTTAAGGCGTATACCTTGGGAATGTCACCAGCCGAGTTTGATCGTTTAAAAGCTTTCCGAAACAAAAATAAATGGATCAATTCTACCTCAGATTTTAAGAAGGTTACCAAAGTTTCAGATTCCTTGATAGCTGAAATAAGTCCTCTTTTTAAGTTCCCCGAATGGATAACTAACCCTAGACCCAAAAGAAAGGTGTATACCAATAACTTTTCAGAAAAACCGTTTGCAGAAAAAATAGATTTAAATATCGCGACTGAAACACAATTACAAGAAGTGAGTGGGATAGGAGTGACACTTAGCAAGCGTATTGTTGATTACCGTGAAAAGCTAGGAGGCTTTTCAAAGGACATTCAATTAAATAGCGTGTGGGGTTTACGACGAGATGTCATAGAACGAACTTTGAATTTATTTACTGTTAAAACGCCTAAAGAGATAGTAAAGATGAATATTAATAAAGTTTCTGCTTCAGATATAGCAACTATTCCAGGAGTCTCCTTTGATCTAGCAAAACGAGTTTGGGAGTTTGTAAAGCTGCGAGAAGGAGCTGTTAGCTTTTCAGAATTAGAGAAAATAGAAGGCTTGTCTAAAGGAAAATTACAGCTAATTCAACTATATTTGTCTGTTGAATAGAGCGACTTTCACTTAATAGATGTGGAATTATCTTTCCGAATTATTATAAATCAGAAATAGCATATGAATAGCATGTACTTTACAGAAGAACACGATTTTTTTAGAAAGAGTTTTCAGGACTTTTTACAAAAGGAAGTAGTTCCACATATTGAAGAATGGGAGAAGACTGGAACTATAGATCGTTTTATCTGGGAGAAATTTGGTGAGATGGGCTATTTTGGATTGGCTACTCCAGAGGCGTATGGTGGCTTGGAGCTAGATCTATTTTATACGGTGATATTTTTAGAAGAATTACAGAAGATAAATTCTGGTGGCTTTGCCGCCGCCATGTGGGCGCACGCCTATTTGGCCATGACCCACTTAAATAAAGAGGGAAATCATGAGCAGAAAGAGAAATATTTGGCGCCTAGCGTTACAGGTGAGTTGATAGGCTGTCTTTGCATAACAGAGCCTTTTGGTGGAAGTGATGTAAGTGGTATGAGAACCACGGCTGTAAAAGAAGGAGATACCTATGTATTGAATGGCTCTAAGACATTTATTACTAATGGTGTTTTTAGCGACTATTTAATAGTAGCGGCCAAAACATCTCCAGAATTAGGAAATAAAGGGATAAGTATATTTGTAATGGATCGCGATACACCTGGTATTTCGGCAACCAAATTAGATAAATTAGGCTGGAGAGCCAGTGATACAGGCGAGATCGCTTTTGATAATGTTACCATTCCTGCTTCTAACCTAATGGGAGAAGAGGGGAAAGGTTTTCCATATATAATGCAGCATTTCGCGTTAGAAAGATTGGTTATGGGTATTAATGCTCATGCACGAAGTGAGTTTGCTTTGGAATATACAATACAGTATATGAAAGACCGTATGGCTTTTGGACAATCGATTTCTAAGTTCCAAGCATTGCGTCACAAAGTGGCTCAATTAACAGCAGAAGTTGAGGTGTGTAAAACATTTAATTATGTGACTGCAAAACGTTTGAACGACGGGGAATATGTGGTGAAAGAAGCGACAGTGGCGAAATTGACTTCAACCAAAGTAGCGGATGATGTTATGTATGAATGCCTTCAGTTACTAGGAGGTTATGGTTATATGGAGGAGTATCCGTTGGCAAGATTGTTACGAGATAGTCGTTTAGGTCCTATTGGAGGAGGGACTTCTGAAATCCTTAGAGAGATTATCGCTAAAATGGTAATTGATGGTAAGGATTATAAGCCTGCGACCTAGTTGAATTCAATCGAGGCCGTCTTTGGCTTTATATTTGCAAAGCACTGATTGTTAACTTAAATTAAAAGACGACATATGAAACATCGTTATCTAAATTTCTTTTTTAGCTTATTACTAGGTGTGTTTTGTGTAAATGCTTTTGGTCAAACGGAGCTTAAAAGCAAGATTGCCGATTTCTCGACCTTTGCTCCAATCGAGAGTGCTAGTATTTATATTGAGAATACTACAATCGGAACAATAAGTAACACCGATGGTAAATTTCTCTTACAGGTGCCAAGGGAGTTCGAAAATGACACGCTAGTTATTTCATCGATTGGATATAAAAGCTTCAGAACAGCCATACCAGATTTTGATCCTACAATGGATATCTTTTTGGAAGAAGATATAGCATCGTTGGATGAGATTATTCTTGTGGCATCTACGAGACCCAAAACAGGGAATGATATTGTGTTAAGGGCGATTGAGGAGTTGCCTGAGAACCTCCCAGAACAACCTTATTTACAGAAAGGGTTTTTGAGACATAAGGAGCGGAATAAAAAGGAGTTCAAATGGCTAATAGAAAGCGCCCTTACCCTATATGACTCTAGTTATGCCTCTGGTGCCGAGGATAATTTAAAAATCAATGTTGATGAGGTTAGAAAAAGTTATGATCTAAGAGACGTAGATAGCCTTTTTGCTTATACAGCATATCTTAAGAGTAGAACAAGAAATAAAGCGCTTAGAGTTAAAAATTTGAGGCGAGACACTATCAAGACCAAGTCTTTAGTTGAAGCAATTAAATGGAACGATTCTCGAGTTAATGGTTTGGAAAACCTGTTTAGAGGAAGGCTTAACCTAGTGAGGAATTCAAACATAGCAGGAGCTTTGTTTGGTAAAAATATGCTTGATAAGCATCAGTTTGAACTGGATACCGTTCTGGTTGATAATGAAAGAAAGTTGTATAAAATAAAAATTTCCAAGAGTGAAAGTTTTGTTGGCTTAAATACTAAGGGAATTTATAACGAAGGTTATGAGGCTAATGGTTGGCTTTATATTTATTGGGACACCTACGCTATTAAAAAGATAGAATATCAACTTACGGCCGCTTCGGCTGCGCAAAAGAGTAGAAGTAAGACGCTGTTTGATACACTTGTTAACCATAAAATGGTGATGACATATATGGAGTATCAAGATAAGATGTATCCAAATTATTTTTATTACGAAACACCTAAGCTGGTTAAGATAGGGGATCGATCTTCAGATAAAACGAAATCGGATAAAACAAAAAAAGAAGACGAAATTCAAAGAGAGAAAGATGAACAATTTTACTATACGGTTCAGGAAATTTTGTTTTCGGAAATTGTTCAGGACCCAGAGTTAATAAATGAAGCGCTACAAAAAGATTGGTCGGAAGATATTTTTTCACCAAGACCTTATAATAAGACATTTTGGAAAAATTACAACGTTTTGTTAGAAAGTGAAGAAGAGGAGAAGCTAATTCAAGATTTAAGTACAAGAGCCTCTTTGTTTAAACAGTAAGTTTTTAACTTTCTTTAGTGTCAATTGTAAAATACTTTCTATCTTTGCCGACCTAAAGAGAGGAGGTTAAGACACTATGTTAATAATACCAATAAAAGACGGAGAAAATATCGATAGAGCATTGAAGCGTTTCAAGCGTAAATTCGATAGAACAGGAACAATGAGACAATTACGTTCTAGACAAGCTTTTTCAAAGCCATCTGTTGTACGTAGAGCTCAAATCCAAAAAGCACAATACATTCAAGGACTTAGAGACGCTGAAGAAATTTAGTTCTCTTATGTTTTTAAAAATATTTAACCACTAAACAATTAAGTTGTTTGGTGGTTTTTTTTGTTTTACCTGTTCTTTCGTAGGTGTAACTTCCCCTACAATTTTGTACATTTAGCATATCAATGTATGAGCCTATTCACATGCCCTTCAGGGATTTTATAGATTACCTAACTTTGGAGAAGAAGTATTCTCCTCACACGATTGTTGCTTATAAAAAAGATTTAGAAAGTTTTTTGAACTTTGCTTCTGAAGGATATGATTACCAATCGATCAAGGATGTGAACTATTCAATCATTAGAAGTTGGATTGTTTCATTAGTTGATGCTGATGTTTCGAACAGAAGTATAAATCGCAAAATCTCCTCTTTAAAAACCTATTATAAATTTTTGCTGAAGACTGCTCAAATTGAAGTCAATCCGTTGGCAAAGCACAGGGCTCTAAAAATAGCTAAGAAGATTCAAGTGCCTTTTTCCGAAGCCGAAATTGAAAATGTTTTAGAATTACTTCAAGCGTCAAGTGATTTTAAAGGTGTTCGCAACAAGCTTATCGTTGAGCTGTTTTATTCAACAGGTATTCGTCGTGCCGAGCTGGTTGGTTTACAATTTTCTAATGTTTCTGTAGTTCAAAAAACCATAAAGGTATTAGGAAAGCGTAACAAGGAGAGGATTATACCCTTAGTCCCAACTGTGGTAGAAACTATTCAACAATATATTGAAGTTCGAAGAGGATTGAATATAATCAAGGATGAGAGCTATTTTTTCCTTTCCTCTAAAGGAATTAAAATTTATGAAACACTTGTTTACAGAGTAATAAATACTTACTTTAGTAAAGCATCAGAAAAGGTTAAAAGAAGTCCACATATATTAAGGCATTCTTTTGCAACGCACCTTTTAAATGAGGGTGCAGATTTAAACGCAGTAAAAGAGTTACTTGGGCATTCTAGTCTTGCTTCAACACAAGTGTATACGCATAATAGTATTGCAAAGCTGAAAGAGGTCTACCAAGATTCGCATCCCAGAAATAATAACTAATATTAAATACGTAGCCAATGAACCAAGCTATTTCTTATCCTGTTTAATGAATAGATCCTTTTATTCAAAATTTAGAGAAGATTAATTTAAAAGTAATAAAGCGTATGAAAGTAAATGTACAGGCCCCAAATTTTGGGGTAGATAATAAACTTATTGTATTTATAGAAAAGAGACTTTCAAAGTTAGAACAATTTTATGACCGAATAATTTTCGCTGACGTCTTTCTGAAAGTTCAAAAAACGAGTGAAAAGCAAAATAAAACAATTGAAATTTTATTAAGTGTACCAGGTGATGATTTGATTGTCAAAAAGGAAGCTAGAACTTTTGAAGAAGGTACAGATGAATGTGTTCAATCTCTAGAACGACAGCTTAAAAAGCGAAAGCAAAAACAAAGAGCATTTTTCTAAGATAATTTTCTAAGATAATTTTTTTAAAGAAAATAATTTATATACATTTGCAGTCCGTTAGAAATAGCGGACTTTTTTATGGCTGAAAAGTTGGTAAAAAAGCCGATGTAGCTCAGCTGGCTAGAGCAGCTGATTTGTAATCAGCAGGTCGTGGGTTCGAGTCCCTCCATCGGCTCTAAAAAAGTAAAACAGTTCTTTAAAATACAGGGGTTGAGGGGAGATACTCAAGCGGCCAACGAGGGCAGACTGTAAATCTGCTGACTACGTCTTCGCAGGTTCGAATCCTGCTCTCCCCACTAAAGAATTTTATAGGATTTCGCGGAAAGGTTACTTTCTTAAGAAACTAAGAAAAATTCTGTGTTTAGGGTTTTCCTGAATAAGGTTATAAGCATAGCGAATAATCTAATCGGAAGTCCATTTTGAAATATTGAATTGCCCACATTAAGTTGTGGTTTAAAAGCGGGAGTAGCTCAGTTGGTAGAGCGTCAGCCTTCCAAGCTGAATGTCGCCAGTTCGAACCTGGTCTCCCGCTCTAAAATAATTAGCAGTCATATATAGTGTTTGATTTCTAATTATAAAATTTGAGTTTAGAGTTTGCTAGTTAAACTCGAACCTTAAACTCTAATCCTGCAACCCAACAAGCCGGTGTAGCTCAGGGGTAGAGCGTTTCCTTGGTAAGGAAGAGGTCATGGGTTCAATTCCCATCATTGGCTCAACTTTGTTTACAATTGAACACTAATATATAACTAAGATTAAATTAATACAACATGGCAAAAGGAACATATGATCGTTCGAAACCGCATTTAAATGTGGGTACTATTGGACACGTAGATCACGGTAAAACAACATTAACTGCTGCAATTACTAAAGTGTTAGCAGATGCTGGTTTTTCAGAAGCTTCAGCTTTTGATCAAATTGATAATGCCCCTGAAGAAAAAGAAAGAGGGATAACAATTAACTCTTCACACGTTGAGTATGCAACAGCAAATCGTCATTACGCTCACGTTGACTGTCCAGGTCACGCCGATTACGTAAAGAACATGGTTACTGGTGCTGCACAAATGGATGGTGCTATCTTAGTGGTTGCTGCAACAGATGGTCCAATGCCACAAACTCGTGAGCACATCCTTTTAGGACGTCAGGTTGGTATTCCACGTATCGTTGTGTTTATGAATAAAGTGGATATGGTTGATGATGAGGAGTTATTAGAATTAGTTGAAATGGAAATTAGAGATCTTCTTTCTTTCTACGAGTATGATGGTGACAATGGTCCTGTTATTGCTGGTTCTGCACTTGGTGCTTTGAACGGTGAGCAAAAATGGGTTGACACTGTTATCGAATTGATGGCAGCTGTTGATACTTGGATTGAAGAGCCATTACGTGAGATTGATAAGCCTTTCTTGATGCCAATTGAAGATGTGTTCTCTATTACAGGTCGTGGTACGGTAGCAACGGGTCGTATAGAGACTGGTATTGCTAATACTGGAGATCCTGTTGAGATCATCGGTATGGGAGCTGAGAAATTAACTTCTACTATTACTGGTATTGAGATGTTCCGTCAAATCCTTGATAGAGGTGAGGCTGGAGATAACGCTGGTATCTTATTAAGAGGTATTGAGAAAACTCAAATCTCAAGAGGAATGGTAATTACTGCTCCTGGTTCTGTAACACCACACGCTAAGTTTAAAGCTGAGGTTTACGTACTTAAAAAAGAAGAAGGTGGACGTCATACACCATTCCATAATAACTACCGCCCACAGTTTTACGTACGTACAACTGATGTAACAGGAAATATTAACCTTCCTGATGGTGTTGAGATGGTAATGCCTGGTGATAACTTGACAATTACTGTTGATCTTATCCAACCTATTGCAATGAATATTGGTCTACGTTTCGCGATTCGTGAAGGTGGTAGAACAGTAGGTGCGGGTCAGGTTACTGAGATTTTAGACTAACACAAGTCAATAAATAAAAAGGTAAAGGTGTCTCGCTAAACGCGGGACGCCTTGACTTTTATAACGGGTTTACCTGCCTGCCGGAAGGCAGGACTTAGCGAAAGCCAAGGTTTTAAAGGAGGTCCGAATAATATAAACGGGTTTAGCTCAGTTGGTAGAGCACTGGTCTCCAAAACCAGGTGTCGTGAGTTCGAGTCTCTCAACCCGTGCAACTAGTTGAAATGGTTCTATTGAAGATTGAATACTTCAATAGAATATTTAAATAGCAAATGATGGTAAATTATCTTAAAGAATCTTATAACGAACTTAGAAATCACGTGACTTGGACTACTTGGTCCGAAGCACAGCGCCTTACTGTTATAGTAGCAGCATTTTCAGTACTCCTTGCGTTAGCTGTTTGGGGTGTAGATACTGTTTTTAGCAAGGTTATAGGTTATTATTTTGATTTGATTAAGTCGTAATAGAAGATGACTGAAACTAAAAATGCAAAGAAGTGGTATGTTGTTCGTTCAGTAAGTGGACAGGAGAACAAGATTAAGGCGTATATCGAATCTGAGATTACTCGCTTAAATCTTGCCGACTATATTGAACAGGTATTGGTGCCTACGGAGAAGGTTATACAGATCCGTAATGGGAAGAAAGTACATAAAGAGCGAGTTTACTTTCCTGGATATATCATGGTTCAGGCAAGTTTAGCAGGAGAAGTGCCGCATATTATTAAGTCAATAAATGGTGTTATTGGCTTTTTAGGTGAGACTAAAGGAGGAGAGCCAGTACCATTGCGTCAAGCAGAAGTGAATAGAATGTTAGGGAAGGTGGATGAGTTGTCTGTACAAGATGACAATGTGAATATTCCATTTGTGATTGGTGAAACTATAAAAGTTATTGATGGACCGTTTAATGGATTTAACGGTACTGTAGAAAAGATAAATGAAGAAAAGCGTAAGCTTGAAGTAATGGTTAAGATTTTCGGAAGAAAAACACCATTAGAGTTGAGTTATATGCAAGTTGAAAAAGTTTAATTGTTACACGCTATAATAGGTTTTTTCTTAGGCTTCCACTTCAGAAAAAATCAAAATTAAAATTTAAACAATGGCAAAAGAAGTCAGTAAAGTAGTAAAGTTGCAAGTTCGTGGAGGAGCCGCTAATCCGTCTCCACCAGTCGGGCCCGCTTTAGGTGCTGCCGGTGTTAACATTATGGAGTTCTGTAAGCAGTTTAATGCTAGAACTCAAGATAAGCAAGGAAAAGTATTACCAGTTCAGATTACAGTTTATAAGGACAAGTCTTTCGACTTTGTTATTAAAACTCCACCTGCTGCAGTACAAATTCTTGAAGCTGCTAAGGTCAAAAAAGGATCTGGTGAGCCACATGTTAAGAAGGTAGCAACTATTACTTGGGATCAAGTAAGAGCGATTGCAGAAGACAAAATGCCCGATTTGAATGCGTTTACCATTGAGTCTGCCATGAAAATGGTAGCAGGTACCGCAAGATCAATGGGAGTGAAAACGAAAGGTGCTGCACCTTTTTAATCAAGTTAAAGAATCTATAAAATGGCAAGATTAACAAAAAAGCAAAAAGAAAACACTGCGAAAGTGGAAGCGAAAGCTTACTCTGTTGCAGATGCTTCTGCTTTAATAAAAGAAATCTCCAACACAAACTTTGATCCGTCTATAGACTTAGCGGTGCGTCTTAATGTAGACCCACGTAAGGCAAATCAGATGGTAAGAGGGGTTGTTACCTTACCAAACGGTACAGGTAAAGATGTAAAGGTATTGGCTTTGGTTACTCCAGATAAGGAAGCTGAAGCTAAAGAAGCCGGTGCAGATTTTGTTGGATTAGACGAGTACCTCGAAAAGATTAAAGGAGGTTGGACAGATGTTGACGTAATTGTAACAATGCCAAGTGTTATGGGTAAATTAGGACCACTAGGACGTGTTTTAGGGCCTCGTGGATTAATGCCTAACCCAAAGACTGGTACAGTAACAATGGACGTTGCTAAAGCGGTATCTGATGTAAAATCTGGTAAAATTGACTTTAAAGTTGATAAGACTGGAATCGTACACGCAGCAATTGGTAAAGCATCTTTTGATGCTGATAAAATTGCAGAGAACGCAAGAGAATTATTGACTACGTTAGTTAAATTGAAGCCACAAGGAGCTAAAGGTATTTACATGAAAAGTATTTTTATGTCAAGTACGATGAGCCCTAGTGTTGAAATTGAAACTAAAAATTTCACTGAGTAGTAAAAGTTAGAAATTATGACAAGAGAAGAAAAATCACAAGTAATTGAAAACCTAACTGCACAGTTAACAGAGAATCCTATTGTTTATCTAGCGGATATCTCAGGTCTTAATGCTGAAAGTACTACGAATTTACGTCGTGCTTGTTTCAAGGCAGGAGTCAAATTAGCAGTAGTTAAAAATACATTGCTTGCAAAAGCAATGGAAAGTTCAGATAAGGACTTCGGAGAGTTGTCAGGAACACTTAAAGGAAATACTTCTTTAATGTTTTCTGAAACTGGAAATGCACCAGCTAAGATTATTAAGGAATTCAGAAAAAAAGCTGAAAAACCTGTCCTTAAAGGAGCATATATTGAGGAAACTGTTTATGTTGGTGATGATCAATTGGATAGATTGGTTGATATCAAATCTAAAGAAGAACTTCTTGGAGAAATTATCGGATTATTACAATCGCCTGCTAAGAATGTTATTTCTGCACTTAAGAGTGGTGGAAGTACACTTTCAGGAATTGTTAAAACCTTATCGGAAAGAGAAGGTTAATAGAATAGGCACTAATTAAATTACATAATAAATTACAATTTTTAAAAAACGATAGAAAATGGCAGATTTAAAAAATTTCGCAGAAGAATTAGTTAACTTAACTGTAAAAGAAGTTAATGAGTTAGCTACTATATTAAAAGATGAGTATGGTATCGAGCCTGCTGCTGCTGCGGTAGCTGTTGCTGCTGGTGGTGGTGCTGGTGGTGGAGACGCCGCTGAAGAAAAGACTGAGTTTGATGTAATTCTTACAGCAGCTGGTGGTTCTAAATTAGCAGTAGTAAAACTTGTTAAGGAATTAACAGGAGCTGGTCTTAAAGACGCAAAAGAACTAGTTGATAATGCTCCTTCTCCAATTAAAGAAGGTGTTGCTAAAGACGAAGCTGAAGCACTTAAAGCACAGTTAGAAGAAGCTGGAGCTGAGGTTGAGCTTAAGTAAGCTTGCACCATACCAAACCTTATCGGTTTAGGTCTTATTCTTCTTGAATAAGACCTAAACCATTTTGCGTATATAATGGTGAACATTATTTTAAATACGCGCACATTGTTTTTTTAATTAAAATTCCGTCCATAGATGTCAGCAACGCAAACTGAAAGATTGAATTTTTCCTCTGTAAAAAATAAGCCGGATTACCCGGACTTTTTGGACATTCAGATTAAATCCTTTCAGGATTTTTTCCAACTGGAAACCAAGTCAGAAGAAAGAGGCCAAGAAGGGCTTTACAAGACCTTCTTAGAGAATTTCCCAATTACCGACACTCGCAACCAATTTGTATTAGAGTTTTTAGACTATTTCGTTGATCCACCAAGATATTCCATCCAGGAGTGTATTGAACGTGGGTTAACCTACAGTGTTCCTTTGAAGGCGCGTCTTAAATTATTCTGTACAGACCCTGAGCATGAAGATTTTGAAACTATTGTTCAAGATGTTTACTTAGGTACGATTCCATATATGACTCCTAGTGGTACTTTTTGTATCAATGGAGCGGAACGTGTTGTTGTATCCCAATTACACCGTTCTCCTGGTGTGTTCTTTGGACAATCATTCCACGCCAATGGAACTAAACTATATTCTGCCAGAGTAATTCCTTTCAAAGGATCTTGGATAGAATTTGCTACCGATATCAATAGCGTTATGTACGCATATATCGATAGAAAGAAAAAATTACCAGTTACAACGCTTTTCCGCGCAATCGGTTTTGAAAGAGATAAAGATATTCTTGAAATCTTTGACCTTGCTGAAGAAATTAAAGCATCGAAAACTGGGCTTAAGAAATACTTAGGGCGCAAGTTAGCGGCTCGTGTGCTTAAAACTTGGCACGAGGATTTCGTAGATGAAGATACTGGTGAAGTAGTATCTATTGAGCGTAACGAAATTGTTTTGGATCGTGATACTGTTCTTGAAAAAAATCATATCGATGAGATTATCGAATCAGGTTCAAAAACAATCCTATTGCACAAAGAGGACAATCACTTAGCAGATTATGCGATTATCCACAATACGTTGCAAAAGGATCCTACTAATTCCGAAAAAGAAGCGGTAGAACATATTTATAGACAATTACGTAACGCAGAACCGCCAGATGAGGAAACCGCTCGTGGTATCATCAATAAGTTGTTCTTCTCAGATCAACGATACAATCTTGGTGAGGTAGGACGTTACAGAATGAATAAAAAACTAGGTCTTGATATCGCAATGGACAAGCAAGTGCTTACCAAAGAAGATATCATTACTATCGTTAAATATCTTATTGAGTTAATTAACTCTAAAGCTGAAATTGATGATATTGATCACCTTTCTAATCGTCGTGTTAGAACTGTAGGGGAGCAATTGTCACAACAGTTTGGTGTTGGTTTAGCTCGTATGGCTAGAACCATTCGTGAGCGTATGAACGTTCGTGATAACGAGGTCTTTACTCCAATAGATTTGATTAATGCAAAGACGTTGTCTTCTGTAATTAATTCTTTCTTCGGAACAAACCAACTTTCACAATTTATGGATCAAACCAATCCATTGGCAGAGATTACGCACAAGCGTCGTCTTTCTGCTCTTGGACCGGGAGGTCTTTCTCGTGAAAGAGCGGGGTTTGAGGTTCGTGATGTTCACTATACGCACTACGGAAGGCTTTGCCCTATCGAAACACCTGAGGGTCCAAACATTGGTTTGATATCTTCACTTTCGGTATATGCGAAGGTAAACAATCTTGGATTTATTGAAACTCCTTATCGCAAGGTAACTGAAGGTAAAATTGACCTCGAAAATGAGGCGACCTATCTTTCAGCTGAAGAAGAAGAAGAGAAATTAATCGCTCAAGCAAATATTCCAATTAAGGAAGATGGTACCATAAATACGGATAAGGTAATTGCACGTATGGAGGGAGATTTTCCATTAGTAGATCCAAAAACGGTTCACTATACGGATGTCGCACCAAATCAGATTTCATCTATTTCGGCTTCGTTGATTCCTTTCTTGGAGCATGATGATGCAAACCGTGCATTGATGGGATCCAATATGATGCGTCAAGCGGTACCATTATTGATTGCGGATTCACCTATTGTTGGAACAGGATTGGAGCGTCAAGTTGCTTCGGATTCTCGTGTATTGATTAATGCAGAAGGAGATGGGGTAGTTGAATATGTTGATGCTCGCGAGATAACTATTAAATATGACCGTACGGAGAATGAACGTATGGTGAGTTTCGATGGTGATGCTAAAACATATCAGTTAGTAAAATTCAGAAAAACAAACCAGAGTACTTCTATTAACTTGAAACCTATTGTTAACAAAGGTGATAGAGTGAATAAAGGACAGGTATTGTGTCAGGGTTATGCTACTGAAAAAGGAGAATTAGCATTGGGTAGAAATATGAAAGTAGCCTTTATGCCTTGGAAAGGGTATAACTTTGAGGATGCGATCGTTATTTCTGAAAAAGTTGTAAGACAAGATATCTTTACATCAATTCATATTGATGAGTATTCTCTTGAAGTTCGTGATACAAAACTGGGTAATGAAGAATTAACGAATGACATTCCTAATGTTTCTGAAGAGGCTACAAAAGACCTTGATGAAAATGGAATGATTCGCGTTGGTGCTGAAGTAAAACCTGGAGATATTCTTATTGGTAAGATTACACCAAAAGGGGAAAGTGATCCTACCCCTGAAGAGAAATTACTTCGTGCGATCTTTGGCGACAAAGCGGGTGATGTAAAAGATGCTTCTCTAAAGGCGTCTCCATCTTTGCACGGTGTGGTGATAAACAAGAAGTTGTTTGCACGCGCGGTTAAGGATAAGAGAAAGAGAGCGAAGGATAAAGAAGATATCACAGAACTTGAAGCAAAATATGACGCTAAGTTCGATGATCTAAAAGATGTCTTGGTTGAAAAATTATTTGCTATCGTTGGTGGAAAAACCGCCCAAGGTGTTATGAATGACCTCGGTGAAATAGTATTCCCTAAGGGTAAAAAATTCACTCTTAAAATGTTAAATGTTGTAGAAGATTATACGCATTTAATTGGTGGTGTTTGGACTACAGATGATGAAACAAATCATTTGGTTGCAGATTTAATGCACAACTATAGAATTAAAGAAAACGATCTACAAGGAAATTTACGTCGTGAGAAATTTACAATTTCTGTTGGGGATGAATTACCGGCGGGTATTTTAAAACTTGCCAAGGTATATATCGCTAAGAAACGTAAGCTAAAAGTAGGTGATAAAATGGCAGGACGTCATGGTAACAAAGGTATTGTTGCACGTATTGTCCGTCAAGAGGATATGCCTTTCTTGGAAGATGGAACTCCGGTTGATATTGTATTGAATCCTCTTGGTGTACCTTCTCGTATGAATATTGGTCAGATCTATGAAACTGTATTAGGTTGGGCAGGTCAAAAACTTGGTCGTAAGTATGCGACTCCAATTTTTGATGGTGCTACTTTAGATCAGATTAATGGAATTACTGATGAAGCTGGAATTCCAAGATTTGGACATACATATCTTTATGATGGAGGAACGGGACAGCGTTTTGATCAGCCTGCAACAGTAGGTGTGATTTATATGTTGAAACTTGGACATATGGTAGATGATAAGATGCACGCACGTTCCATTGGACCATACTCATTAATTACGCAACAGCCACTAGGTGGTAAAGCGCAATTTGGAGGTCAGCGTTTTGGAGAGATGGAAGTTTGGGCACTAGAGGCCTATGGAGCTTCATCAACATTACGTGAGATATTGACGGTAAAATCTGATGATGTTATTGGTAGAGCTAAGACTTACGAATCGATCGTAAAAGGAGAAGCGATGCCAGAACCGGGATTACCTGAATCTTTCAACGTGTTAATGCACGAATTGAAAGGATTGGGGCTTGATATTAGATTAGAAGAATAGTTTATTCCCTCCGCCACGGCTGGGGGGAAAATAACATTCTTTTTCAGAGGTCTTTTGAGATCTCATTCAAAAACAACAAAGATTATTTTACAGCATTATGGCAAGAAATAACAAAGAAAACACAGTTCAGAAATTTAATAAAATTTCAATTGGTTTAGCTTCGCCTGAGTCTATATTGGCAGAATCTCGTGGGGAAGTATTAAAGCCAGAAACAATTAACTATCGTACGCACAAGCCAGAGCGTGATGGTCTTTTCTGTGAGCGTATTTTTGGTCCTGTTAAGGATTACGAATGTGCCTGTGGTAAGTATAAAAGAATTCGCTACAAGGGTATTGTTTGTGACCGTTGTGGAGTTGAGGTAACAGAGAAGAAAGTACGTCGTGACCGTGTAGGGCATATCAATTTGGTAGTTCCTGTGGCACATATTTGGTACTTCCGTAGTTTACCAAACAAAATAGGTTACTTATTAGGACTTCCTTCTAAGAAGCTAGATATGATTATTTACTACGAACGTTACGTAGTAATTCAGGCAGGTATTGCAAAAAATGAAGAAGGAGAACCACTTACTAAGATGGATTTCCTTACTGAAGAGGAATACTTAAATATTTTAGAGACTCTTCCTCAAGAGAATCAATATTTAGAAGATTCAGATCCAAACAAGTTCATCGCTAAAATGGGTGCTGAATGTTTGATCGACCTTTTAGATAGAATTGACTTAGATGGTTTGTCTTTCGAATTACGTCACAAAGCAAATAATGAAACTTCTAAACAACGTAAAACAGAGGCTTTAAAACGTCTTCAGGTTGTAGAAGCACTTCGTGATGCAAACAAGAATCGCGAAAACAAACCAGCTTGGATGATAATGAAGGTGGTGCCAATTATTCCACCAGAGTTACGTCCATTAGTGCCACTTGATGGTGGTCGTTTTGCAACTTCAGATTTAAATGATTTATATAGGCGTGTAATTATCCGTAATAATCGTTTGAAGCGATTAATGGAAATAAAAGCACCAGAAGTAATTTTACGTAATGAGAAACGTATGCTTCAGGAATCTGTAGATTCATTGTTTGATAATACAAGAAAGTCTTCAGCAGTAAAAACAGATTCTAACCGTCCATTGAAATCACTTTCAGATTCATTGAAAGGGAAGCAAGGACGTTTCCGTCAAAACTTACTTGGTAAACGTGTTGATTATTCTGCGCGTTCGGTAATTGTTGTCGGACCAGAATTAAAATTGTTCGAATGTGGTATTCCAAAGGATATGGCGGCCGAGCTTTACAAGCCTTTTGTAATTAGAAAACTAATTGAAAGAGGAATTGTAAAAACAGTTAAGTCTGCAAAGAAAATTATAGATAAGAAAGAACCAGTGGTTTGGGATATTTTGGAGAACGTTCTTAAAGGACATCCAGTAATGCTAAACCGTGCGCCTACACTTCACCGTTTAGGTATTCAAGCGTTCCAACCAAAATTGATTGAAGGTAAAGCGATTCAATTGCACCCATTAGTGTGTACTGCATTTAATGCCGATTTTGATGGGGATCAAATGGCAGTTCACTTACCATTAGGACCGGAGGCGATCCTTGAATGTCAATTATTAATGCTTGCTTCTCACAATATTCTGAATCCTGCGAATGGTTCACCAGTAGCGGTACCTTCTCAGGATATGGTATTGGGTCTGTATTATATGACCAAGCTTAGAAAGTCTACTCCAGAAGTAAAAGTGATTGGTGAAGGACTTACATTCTACTCTGCTGAAGAAGCGGTAATTGCTTACAACGAGAAGCAAGTAGATTTGAATGCTGAAATTAAAATCCGTACAAAAGATTTTAATGATGAAGGAGAACTTGTTTACCAGATCATTACAACTACTTTAGGTAGAGTATTGTTTAATGAGAAAGTACCAGAAGCGGCAGGATATATTAATGAAGTATTGACCAAAAAGTCACTTCGTGATATTATTGGAGGAATTTTAGCGAAAACTAGTGTTCCCGTTACGGCTGCATTCTTAGATGAAATAAAAACATTAGGATATAAGTTCGCTTTCGAAGGTGGATTGTCATTTAGTTTAGGAGATATTATTATCCCTGCTGAAAAACAATCAATGATCGATAGTGCTAACGGACAGGTAGATGGTATTATTGCTAACTACAATATGGGGCTTATTACCAATAACGAACGTTACAATCAGGTAATTGATATTTGGACAGCAACCAATGCTGAGCTTACGGAACTTTCTATGAAACGTATTCGTGAGGATCAACAAGGGTTTAACTCTGTGTATATGATGCTTGATTCTGGAGCTCGTGGATCTAAAGAACAGATTCGCCAGTTAACAGGTATGCGTGGATTAATGGCGAAACCTAAAAAATCTAACTCAGGTGGTGGTGAAATTATTGAGAATCCAATTCTTTCTAACTTTAAGGAAGGTCTTTCGATTCTTGAATACTTTATCTCTACTCACGGGGCGCGTAAGGGACTTGCGGATACGGCACTTAAAACTGCAGATGCTGGTTACTTAACTCGTCGTTTGGTAGATGTTTCACAAGATGTTATTATTAACATTGAAGACTGTGGAACTCTTAGAGGTATCGAAGTTTCAGCCTTAAAGAAAAATGAAGAGATTGTTGAGTCGTTATTTGCAAGAATTATTGGTCGTACCTCATTATACGATGTGGTTAATCCATTGACGAAAGAGCTTATAGTTGCTGCTGGAGATCATATTTCTGAAGAAATTGCACAAAGAGTGGCAGATTCTCCTATTGATAGTGTAGAAGTTCGTTCTGCCTTAACTTGTGAAGCGAAGAAAGGTATTTGTTCTCAATGCTACGGAAGAAATCTTGCTACCAATAAGATGGTGCAAAGAGGTGAAGCCGTTGGTGTTGTGGCTGCTCAATCTATTGGAGAGCCAGGAACACAGTTAACACTTCGTACGTTCCACGTAGGAGGTATTGCTGGTAACATTTCTGAAGAAAACAAATTGGTCTTAAGATTTGATGGTAAAGCTGAGATCGAAGATCTTAAAACCGTTAAAGGTGAGGATAATGAAGGGAAGCCGATTGATATTGTAATTTCTCGTACGTCCGAGATTAAATTGATCGATAAGAAAACGGGAATTACATTAAGTACTAATAATATTCCTTACGGATCTACGGTATATGTTAAGGATGGTGACAATCTTTCAAAAGGAGATGTTGTTTGTCAATGGGATCCATACAATGGTGTAATTATCTCTGAATTTGCGGGTAAGATCAAGTATGAGAATATCGAGCAGGGTATTACTTATCAAGTGGAAATTGATGAACAAACAGGTTTCCAAGAGAAGGTAATTTCTGAATCTAGAGATAAGAAGAAAATACCAACGCTTCAAATTTTAGGAAAGAAAGACGAGGTAATAAGATCGTACAACTTACCTGTTGGAGCTCACTTGATGGTAGATGACAGTGATAAGATTAAGATTGGATCTATTTTAGTGAAGATACCGCGTAAATCTGCTAAGTCTGGTGATATTACTGGAGGTCTTCCACGAGTAACAGAATTGTTCGAAGCGCGTAACCCATCAAACCCTGCTGTTGTAAGTGAGATAGATGGTGTTATTTCTTTCGGAAAAATAAAACGTGGTAATCGTGAGATTATCGTTGAGTCTAAGTTAGGCGAGTTGAAGAAGTACTTGGTGAAATTATCGAACCAAATTCTTGTTCAAGAAAACGATTATGTAAGAGCGGGAATGCCACTTTCTGATGGTTCGATTACTCCAGAGGATATACTTAGAATTAAAGGCCCTTCAGCAGTACAACAGTATCTTGTGAACGAAGTTCAAGAGGTATATCGACTGCAAGGAGTGAAGATTAATGATAAGCATTTTGAAGTAGTAGTACGTCAGATGATGCGTAAAGTTCAGATTGTAGATTCTGGGGATACAACCTTCTTAGAAAACCAATTGGCTCATAAAGATGATTTTATTGAAGAAAACGATAAGATCTTCGGAATGAAAGTGGTAACAAACGCAGGAGATTCAGAAACTATTAAAGAAGGACAAATCATTACACCTCGTGAATTACGTGATGAGAATTCAATTCTAAGAAGAGCCGATAAAGCATTGGTTGAAGGAAGAGATGCGGAAACAGCAACGGCAACACCTATATTACAAGGTATTACTAGAGCGTCTCTGCAAACGAAATCTTTCATCTCTGCTGCATCTTTCCAAGAGACAACTAAAGTGTTAAACGAAGCTGCTGTGAGCGGTAAAGTGGATACCCTAGAAGGCTTGAAAGAAAATGTAATTGTAGGTCATAGAATCCCAGCCGGTACAGGTATGAGAAAGTATGAAACTATAATCGTTGGGTCTAAAGAAGAATTGGAAGAAATGACTCGCGAGAAGCAAGAGGTAAATTACAACTAATTAATTGAAGTGTTATTTGGGCCCTATTCGATAAACAATTAGCCAAAGGATAGGGTCGAATAACTTGGATTAAAATATCGTCATGGCGGATCAAAATAATAAACAGCAACCTAAACAAGGACAGATCAACATTGAATTGGATGAAACTGTCGCACAAGGAATATATAGTAACCTTGCAATAATTAATCATTCTCAATCCGAGTTTGTTGTGGATTTTGTAACCATTATGCCTGGAGTTGCGAAGAGTAAGGTGAAGTCAAGAATTGTCTTGACCCCTCAACATGCGAAGCGATTTCTTAAGGCGTTGAATGAAAACGTTAAGCGATTTGAGAACGCTCATGGTGAGATTAAAGATTATCAGCAACCTCCAATTCCAATTAATTTTGGGCCAACTGGAGAAGCTTAAATAAAAAAGCCTTGCAATTAGCAAGGCTTTTTTATTTAAGCTTCGTTATTAGTAGGCTGTCTCAAATTCACTTACAAAATGCAACTTTACATTGGGATACTTAGATTGAGTCATTTGTAACGTAAAGGCGGAATCTGCAAAGAAAACCAGCTGACCTCTTTTGTCCTTAGCTAAAAATTTTGATTTTACTCTTTTGAAATCCGCGAATTCCTCACTTTTTATATTGGCTGGATCTACCCAACATGCCTTGTGAACATTAAGATTTTCGTATCTACACGTCGCCCCATATTCGTGCTCCAAACGATATTGAATTACTTCAAACTGAAGTGCTCCCACTGTGCCTATTACCTTGCGCCCGTTAAGCTCTAAAGAGAATAACTGGGCAACACCTTCATCCATTAATTGGTCAATACCTTTTTCCAGCTGCTTACTCTTCATAGGATCTGCATTGTTTATGTACTTAAAATGCTCGGGAGAAAAACTAGGAACCCCTTTGTAGTGCATTTTTTCACCTTCAGTAAGGGTATCTCCAATTTTGAAATTTCCAGTATCATGCAGACCAACAATGTCTCCGGGATATGAAATGTCTACAATTTGTTTTTTTTCAGCAAAGAATGCATTGGGGCTAGAAAACTTCAATTTTTTATCGTGCCTAACGTGGAGATATGGTTTGTTTCTTTCGAAAGTTCCAGAAACTATCTTAACAAAGGCAAGGCGATCTCTATGTTTAGGATCCATGTTGGCGTGTATTTTAAATACGAAACCTGAAAAGTCCTTCTCATCAGGTTTAACCAAGCGAGTGTCGCTTTCTTTCGGTCTAGGAGTGGGAGCAATTTCCACAAAGCAATCTAGAAGTTCTCTAACGCCGAAATTGTTCAGGGCTGATCCAAAAAATACCGGCTGCAATTTCCCGTCAAGATATTCTTCCTGATCAAATTCTGGGTAAACTTCATAAACCAATTCCAATTCTTCCCTCAATTCATTGGCTGCTTTGTCACCGATAAGGTTTTCAAGTTCCGGATTTCTAACATCTTCAATCTCAATTGTTTCTTCAATGTTTTTACGGCTGTCTCCACTAAACAAGTTGACATTCTTTTCCCAAATATTATAAATTCCCTTAAAATCGTAACCCATTCCTATAGGAAAGCTCAATGGGGTTACCCTGAGGTTTAATTTTTGCTCGATTTCATCTAATAGCTCGAAACCATCCTTTCCTTCACGGTCTAATTTATTAATGAAAACAATCATTGGTATGTTACGCATTCTACAAACATCCACAAGTTTTTCGGTCTGCTCTTCTACACCTTTAGCAACGTCAATCACCACAATAACACTATCAACGGCAGTGAGAGTTCTAAAAGTATCTTCCGCGAAATCTTTGTGTCCTGGGGTGTCAAGAATGTTTATCTTAATGCCTTGATATTCGAAAGCTAATACTGAAGTAGCTACAGAAATTCCACGTTGCCGCTCAATCTCCATAAAATCACTCGTAGCCCCTTTTTTAATTTTATTGCTTTTTACAGCACCTGCCTCTTGGATTGCACCTCCAAAAAGCAACAATTTCTCTGTTAAGGTAGTCTTTCCAGCATCCGGATGTGAAATAATTCCAAAGGTTCTCCTACGTTCAATTTCTTGTTTTGTTGACATCTAATCCCACTATTTGAGGGTCAAAGATACGTCTTGTTTAACGATTTGTGAAGCCAAAATTGTTTAACCTTCCTCCAATTGTTCCCGATAAAATATAATCCGTAAGCAATTGATCTTTAAGATGTATACGTAGTAATACGTATATGTGTTCCTACAAGTCAAACCTTAAAAAGTATGGTTTTAATGTAGTTCAACGGTAATTTTCATTTTTAAACTAATTCTTATCTTTTATACAATTTTAACACTTCTTCCTACGTACATTTGAGTAAGGAAAATGGATTGACATAACTTGAAAAACTAACTAACCAATTAGTCTTCTTATATACATCTTTTTTCTGGTCTTCAAATTGAGGCGTTAACAAATCGCCGAAGAACTCCCTATCAGTAGTTAGCGAACAAACCATTTCTGGTGACAGATAATAATGCTGTTGTCCCTTTTTATCCCTCTTTAGATTCCATTGTTAATGGACATCTATTTGTTGCTACGTAGATAATACCGTATTTAGGAATACAATTTTTAAAATACAACCTCATGAATAATTTTATATCCACGGTTCATTCGAAGAGAATCCAGGTTTTCATTTGCCTTTTTTTGGCGATCACTTGGGGAAATGTGAACGCTCAAGTTAATCCAAACGGAGGTTTTGAGATCGATGGAGACTTAGAATCTAATAGTCCAACTTCCAACGTGGGAGATTGGGTTGAAGGTAATATAGGTTCCGGTGGATTTGTATTTGAAGATGATGGAGAACCTGTTGATACCCTTTCAACAAAATTAGTTAGAGATGAGTATAATGTCACTTCGGATGATGTGTTTAAATCTGGATACACCATAGATGATAGCCCAAATGATTGGGTTTGGGTATGATTATCAAACCACCGATTTAGAAGATTATAGTGATGGCTCCTATGAACTTATGTTACGTTACAACTTGATCATCCAATTTAGGCACTTAGCTATTAATGTTTTTTATTAAACAAGGTTCTGCCTGAATCATTCTGATCATTAAGTTTTCAAAGATTCCTTCTTTCATAAAACTACGATTGAACCTGTAACAATATTCATTCAAGTAATCCTGTAAGTCTTCGACATGATGGTGTGTCCCTCTGA